>Ga0268261_10001456_pt1 | contig 16279 bp, 12 predicted proteins | sample TergutNc150P1_FD_190353 | JGI IMG/M metagenome (GOLD analysis project Ga0268261, IMG submission 190353) | Nasutitermes corniger P1 segment gut microbial community from laboratory colony in Florida, USA - Nc150 P1 (SPAdes) (version 2) | ecosystem: Host-associated > Arthropoda: Insects >...
GGCCGGCCGGCCAGACCACGACTAACAACCCCGCTACCACCACTCTCCAAGGTAAAACCAGAGGCTGGTAATGCAGTTGTAGGCTCCTGATGATGGGCGTGGAGGCGCCCGAAACATGTTGAGCGAAATAAAACGTCAAGTAATAAACTTGTAAAACTGTTGCATCTGGTTGGTTATTTTATTTGAATTGATCCTGAGATGTTTCTAAAACAGGAGGGAGTGTGTTAGTGTATGAAGGTTCATATTTTATGTGCAATATGTGACATGTCAAAGTGGTTGTTAGCCAAAACTTTTGTTGTACACAAAGGTGTATTCAGAAGTTTCAAAACTCACTGCTAGGACCAAGAATGGCGAGTTGTGCAGCTTGCTGCCACTAGGCACTGTAACGGTCATCTTGTGAGTTGTTATATTGAGTATTGCAACCATAATCCTTTGCATTTTTTCCCTGTGGATGTTTATTACTTAGCATATTAATTACAGCCCACAGTTTTCAAAGGGGCTGGTTTGAAGGAATTACACATTTCTGTGATGTTTACTGCAGACTCAGGAAAATCATATCAGAAATGTGTGCAGTGCTGAGTGGCAATACCATTGGGAGAGCACCTAGCTTGATTGGTTTGCACAATTCAGATGTTAGGAAAATTAAGTTGAAGTCTGTAAGCGTTCAGGTCATTGTTCCGCAGGTTGCGAAGACAAAAACACAGAGAAAGGTTTCAAAATCTTTAATCAAGATCAAAGTACCATTTAAGAGATGGCTAGCAGGTTAAGCCCATCATATGGAACATGCCAGTGAATTTTAAGGGAGGATGTGAACACGTGGGTCTCTGTGATGGTGGCGCTTCAGTTGCTGATGTGTGAGCAAAAGCACTGGCAATTGTGGATGTTTGAAACGTGGTTGTGGTCTCATGTTTTTGTGGGTCTGATTTGGTATCTTGTGATATCTCCTTGTTTTGGATTGCCCTGAAATTACAGAGATTGGCAGTCTGTGCCTGCAGTGGCAATTGCAATACTGGATCCTTTGCATAAACTGGGAGGTGAACAGCACAGACCAGTAACAAAGATAAGCTTGTATTTTATTGTTACTCTTTGCAGAAACTTGTGGATATGCCCACATTGTAGTACACACAGGGGGTGTAAGGTGTACAGTGTTGTCGTTTGTATTTGTTGTGGCAGGCATGTAAAGAGAGGGATTGTCAGCTTGTCATGTTTGCCTTCTCTGGATGGTGTGCTGGTGTGCCTGTCTGGACGTGTTATATTTAATTTTTAAGCACATTGGTCACTTTAGTCATTACTGAAGCAACGGTGAGTGGCCCAACATCGACCACGGTTGTCAGAACATGCTAGTAGCAATGGTCTTGGCATTTAACCCTTGGCCACTGAGACGTGTTAGTAGTGGGATGCCCATGTGGAAATGATAACTTTGGACATTCAAATGATGGTACCCCTTTTTTTTGGGGGGGGGGGGGCATTCGTAGGATGTGGCAAAGATTTGTTTTGATGTTTCAGAGGAGTGTTCTGCCTACCTCTTCAGGGTGAGTTTGGTGCAGGTGAATGCTGAAGTAAATGGGCCAACCCAACCAAAGAGCTAAGTGCAGCCAGACATCCCTTGTTGTGTGTAATATCACTGTGCTTGTGATATTGAGACCTTATCACTATAAGTGGGATTCTTCTATGGTGACAGGTGTCCTGTTTTGGCAGAGGGCCTTGATGTGATATGATGATACTAAGCACTTGTGTTGCAAAGTGTCTGGGTCCTTCTGAGGGAAGGAGAACTTTGGTGTGTTGGGATGTGTCTGTCTGCTGTTTAGGAAGGGTGAGGGGATTATCAGCAGACAGAGCTAAGCCGGTGGGATTTGAGCATTCTCAGAACAGTCTGTTGAGGGTCAGCACTGACAGCTGTGAATGGTGCACATTATTCACTTGGGCTTGCGTATTAGAGTACAGTAGTGCAGTTCGCTGTGACAGAGCACAGCATCAACCTGTGGAACATCCTGACACATGTACTGGCCTTAACCTTTAAGAACCGTGCGTCCTATATATATAGGACGGACGTACCGCTACCCTCCAGATGTTGCATTTTATATATTTTTTTCAACAAATATAAGTACTGAGTATTTTAAACATGCTGCACACTCTCCGTTTTTCTTTTCAAAATGCCGTTTATTTCATAAGGCTACCTTTTTTGGTTCATGTATTATTCACATTTTACATACAGGGTGTGCTAAAATTTAAATAAAAAACTCCGGTGCCAAAAGGTTAAGGGAAGTGATGGATGAACTGAACCCAACGTAATCTAGAAGGATGCATGGATTATCCTTAAGCAGACAGTTGAAGCATCTTTTTCGTTCCCTGCAGTAAAAACGGTGCCAGGCACTCTCTCACAATGACAGTATCACTTGTAGTCTGATATCACTGCACATAACAATAAAAGTTGATCTTGTAATTCTGTCCACCTGTGTATCTCCACTACATAACCTCCCAGTTACTTCAGCATCCACCTGAACAAGATTGTCACCTGGACGGTGGAGGCACTACATGCCTTCAGAATGTCTCAACAAATGTTTACTTGGTGTGAAAAGCCAGAAAGACCATCATTTGAAGAACAGCCACTATGACAGTGTGAAAACCTGTAACTCTGGGTACTGGGAACGGTCACTCGTTTGGAAGTTGTGACCCAGTGAGCTCACACAAGAGAGGATGCAAGTGTTTGTAGTATGGCAGTGCCACTGTGTGAACATGTAGGAGTATTCTGTATCGCACTGCACTGTGGCCAGTAGGTCAAGAGTGTGTTGGAGAACAGAACACAGGCTGTTGTGTTGAGAGCCTTCTGTGAGGTTGCATACAGTTTCAACAGCATGTGAAGAAGATCTGCAGGTAAAGGGTGGGCTGAAGCCAGGATTTTGCAGATTGAAGGAAACAGTAGCTGTAGGGAGTTCACGGAATGGTGCAGCATATGGCATATATGAGAAACCCAGTCAGATAACCTGTTAATAATGGGTTCTTGTGATGAGCAGGGAAGCCAGGGAGACCTGGTAGAATGTATGTGCTTATGTTAAATTTCTGGAGTAGGTTCTGGGTCTGAATTTCTTGTAATAAGCAGTAGTGATAGACGTATATGTTTATTTGCTTTAGGCTTTCTTCCAAAACTGTGTTTGTGAATTGGGTGATTCGTTTTGTTTGGTGGTATTAGTTTTGAGTTTTTTCCTGTCATAATTTCATCCTTCAATAAGCATTACACAAATGTTATTTTAAATTACGTCATGTCATGTCGTGTCGTCCTGCAGATAAAACCTGATCGTAGTTGCACATGCAGGGTGCTGCTTAATTATAAACAGTAAATATAAGTATCTTTTTTACTGTCGAGGCCAGTAGTTCTATAAACATGGTCTTCAATCAAACAAGCATTTGAAGGAAAGCAGGCAAGTGTCTGGTAGATGGTGTTATTTGCATGCATTAATATGTAGTGACAGTGTATCTGACAACTGGCACTGTCACTGCTCACTTCTGAAACCTGTGTGCCGTGAACAATGTGTTTGTAAGATGTGACACGTGTCTGCGAGGTGAATGAAAACATTTCCAGCACCTTCTTCAAGAATGGTGAGTAAAAACTGAACATTAAGCACTGTACATTGATGTGGTGTGTGTGTGTGTGTGCACCGTGGCATACAGCAAGTAGCAGCGAGTGCTGTGTGTGCTGTGTGAGTGCATAGTGATGTGAGCTGACAGATAAAATAATGTCCCTATATTAGAAAGGTAGAAAAATGGACGACACTGGACAACATGAAAATTGTGAAATGTGTAATTCCAAAAATGTGTAATAACTGTTGGCATGTTGCATGACATTCCCCTTAAGTTTTTACTACCTGTGTTACTCTGCCTCCATAAATTCTTTCCTATTCTATGTGCCATGCACCCTAGAGTTCCATATTTTAATTTTGTTAATGTTTTCCTACTTGCAGAGTCAGCCATGCCTTTTGTTGGAAGTTCCTGAAACCACACATGTTTGCGATTGTGCAAGATGTACTGTTCCCAATTCTGTCATATTCACAGGCTGATGAAGAACTCTGGAACACTGACCCATATGAATACATACGAGTGAAATTTGGTACGAATGTGCTCTGTACATTACTGTGTTAGTGTAAAAGCTTGTTGTCTGACAAGGCTGGTAAAGAGAGAGTGCCTGTACATCAGTTTTGCCAATAGGTAGAATGTTGACTTATGGAAAAGCTATTTTTGATTGGGCTGTGAAAAAAAGAAAAATAGAAAAGGAAAAATTATGTGTACAAAACAGTGCAGTTGTTCTCCTAACAGATCAGGGGTAACAAAATATCAGCATCAAAGTTATGCCATTTTGTACATTTCCCACTAAACAGGATACCAAATGCACTTGTACTGTACTTGCTTTCATAAGTTACCGGTATTCAAGAACGGTTTGTGGCATAGTGTTGCAGCATCAGGATCTCATTCCTAATATCATTGCCAGTCAACAATGTCTTATGAACTGTTGTGATTCTCAGGGGTTATAAATGTACCGTTTCCAAGTAATGAGCTGCATGCAGCAGTTCCTTCGTGAGAAACTAATTGCTCCTCAAATTGTATGGATCGTGAACGTTCACTGCCATATTCACAAGAGCTTGTCAGTGTTTCTGTCCTTAGCCACATAAATCCAGTCCATGCCCCACCCAACAGCTAACAAATAGTAACAATAATTGAACACGTACTTGTATAAGCTATTTATTGTTGCCGTTACAGCAGATGTAAACGTCCTGCTGTGGCTGTGAATGTGATGTGTGGCTGGCGTCATTTTGTTGGGTGTGTCATTCATGTGGCTGCAGCATCCAGAGTTTGACAGCAGTAAAGCTTGTGTGTCCACTTATGTACAGTCAACCAAAGAATATGAAGTGCAGATAAATGAAGTTTGGGATTTAAGGATGGCTGCACCAACTCTCACTCTCTCTTATTCAGCAGTTTAGAATTTCTTACTCAAAGCTGTTTGAAGTTCTATGCTAAAAATTAGAGGAGTATTATTTGGTTCTTACATGCAGCAGTCTTGACAACAGTGCACTTTGATGTTTGGAATTTCAGCCACACATGACCATCACCCATTTTGGTGCTGCCATTGTTCCAACCTTGCAAGCTCTGTCATTCAGTGAACTGGATTGTGACGTGGAGTAAGGCTGCTGTCTGTTGTTACTGAATGTACTTTTGTGCTTCCAAAAAGTGTATTTTATTAAAGATAAACTTCCTTGTTTCTTGAGTGAGGTTTTATATTTTTAGTAATGGTATTTTGTAAGTTCTTGCAACAAACAGTCTCTTATGTTACAAATAGATTCTGATGAACAAATGCAGAGTTATTCTCGATTAGTTTACAGTGCTTGGAGCGTAATATCATGTCTCACGATAGTAATGCTTAGTTACAGGAGAATATAACACTTCCAAGGCTGGGAATGATAAATATGTCTTAAAAAGTGTTCTTAGCACTGTTTCCTCTATCCCTACCCCCACCTCCTCCCTCCCACAGTTGGTATAGTGTCTAGGCTGTGGGCTGGATGGTCATTTTGGTTGAATCCTGATAGAAGAAGGAGGTGTTTCTCTTCTGACATTGTCCAGCCAACCCATGTTGCTGTTCAGTGGGTACCAGGTTGAGGCAGTTGGAGCATAAAGGTGTATCTGAATCAAGGTGAATAGTGACTGTAGTGCTGCATCTGCCTTCAGGGCAACCAGAAGGACAGCTTAGCTCCACTTTAACAATCTTTTATTGGATGTGTATGCAGGGACACCTTTAACGAGATCAGTGATGGTATTGTCAGTGTGTCTTGTTCCAGATATATTTGAAGACTTTGTGTCTCCCGTAACAGCAGCCCAATCATTACTGCACACCTCATGTAAGCAAAGAAAAGACATGTTGCAGAAAACTGTGCATTTTATAATGCAGGTTTTAACATCACCAAATGCAGATCCTAGACAAAAAGATGGTGCTTTACATATGGTAAGTCCCATACCATTATCCTGCAGAAATAGGTGACCTGTTTTATTGTTGTAGAGAGATGTGGGTGTTTGAAAGAAGTACCTGGATAAATACTATTCTTTGTGCATGTTCTCTGCCTGAAGAGTGCAAATTGAACATCATCATGTCCTTATGTAATAATTTTTAAATCTATGTATGGGTTTGGATAAAATTTGATATTGATTTATTTTGATCAACTAAATGTAACCATCCTTCATGTGAATGTCAAATTAAATTTTACAAAAAACTGCTAAACATACAAAAATTCCTTTCTCATGTAATGTATTAGGTAAGATAAAACCATCAGTGAATTCGTCTCTCAGATATATGGCATTGTGCAGGGTATGGCTGTAATGAACATACAGTATGTTATAAATTTAGGGTTTGCAAATCTGTGCATCATCATACTTTCAACTGAATCAACCAACCAGATGCAGCAAATTCTCAAGTTTATTACTTGTCATTTAAATACAGCTCAACATGTTTTGGGCATCCTCATGCCCATTATCAGGAGCTACAACAACTGCGGTAGCAGCCTCTGGTTTACCATCGGAGCTTGGTGATGGCAGTGCTGTTGGTCGTGCTCGGGCCGGCCGGTCGGCTGGCCCGACCACAACCAACAGCACTGCTTTCACCAAGTTCCGACGGTAAACCAGAGGCTGCTACTGCAGTTGTTGTAGCTCCTGATGATAGGCATGAGGGTGCCCGAAACTTCTTGAGCTGTATTTCAATGACAAGTCATAAACTTGAGAATTTGCTGCATCTGGTTGGTTGATTCAGTTGAAAGTATGTTACAAATTGCATTGCACAGGTATGGCTGTAATGAATGTATTGTTTCATGGGAATGGGAATTTTGTTTGTGTGTTTTTTAAATGTATTTTGAATTTAAAATGCTTGGTTTATATAACTTGAACTCACATGTAAACTTTAAGAGCTAGGGTAGCTCAGTCAGTACAGTAACTAGACTGTGGGGCAGTCTCATTTCCAACAGGAGCATGATATGTTTCTGTTCTCTGGAGCTGGACCAGCTGTGGTGCTGATACCCATCGTGTTCCATAAGCACAACGGTAAAATGGCTAGGGCATGACACTGCCCACGTCTGTCTAGTGCTGAGGTTTAGATTGGAGCTCCATCTCCACTTCTCATATGCCTTCATGGATTGCACAGGGAAATCTTTAGGCCTGCTTGTCTTGTTAACTTTTGATTTCAGTGTTTGGCATTGAAACTGGATATGTGACATTGAACAGTTTGTATTGAGTTTATTATTTAGTTTTGTAGGCAGGTGCAGTATATTGTGCTTCATATAGACAGAATATTGTGCTTCAGATAGATGGAATATTGTGCTTCAGCGAGACAGTATATTGTACTTCAGCAAGATAGAATATTGTGCTTCAGCAAGACAGTATATTGTGCTTCAGCAAGACAGTATATTGTGCTTCAGATAGGCAGAATGTTGTGCTTCAGCAAGACAGTATATTGTGCTTCAGATAGAATATTGTGCTTCAGCAAGACAATATATTGTGCTTCAGATAGGCAGAATATTGTGCTTCAGCAAGACAGTATATTGTGCCTCAGATAGGCAGAATGTTGTGCTTCAGCAAGACAGTATATTGTGCTTCAGATAGGCAGAATATTGTGCTTCAGATAGGCAGAATATTGTGCTTCAGCAAGACAGTATATTGTGCTTCAGATAGACAGAATATTGTGCTTCAGCAAGACAGTATATTGTGCTTCAGATAGGCAGAATATTGTGCTGCAGCAAGACAGTATATTGTGCTTCAGATAGACAGAATATTGTGCTTCAGCAAGACAGTATATTGTGCTTCAGATCGACAGAATATTGTGCTTCAGCAAAACAGTATATTGTGCTTCAGCAAGACAGTATATTGTGCTTCAGCAAGACGGTATATAGTGCTTCAGCAAGACAGAATATTGTGCTTCAGCAAGACAGTATATTGTGCTTCAGCAAGACAGTATATTGTGCTTCAGATAGGCAGAATGTTGTGCTTCAGCAAGACAGTATATTGTGCTTCAGCAAGACAGAATATTGTGTTTCAGCAAGACAGTATATTGCGCTGCAGCAAGACGGTATATTGTGCTTCAGATAGGCAGAATGTTGTGCTTCAGCAAGACAGTATATTGTGCTTCAGCAAGGCAGAATATTGTGCTTCAGCAAGACAGTATATTGTGCTTCAGCAAGACAGTATATTGTGCTTCAGCAAGACAGTATATTGTGCTTCAGCAAGACAGAATATTGTGCTTTAGCAAGACAGTATATTGTGCTTCAGCAAGACAGTATATTGTGCTTCAGCAAGACAGTATATTGTGCTTCAGCAAGACAGTATATTGTGCTGCAGCAAGACAGTATATTGTGCTGCAGCAAGACAGTATATTCTCAGAAGTATGAAATTTTTTCCTTTTTATACTGTCATACATATTGATAGCAGAGATGGAATAGTGACAAGGCTATGGGCTGGATTATCGGGTTCAGAGCCCATCAAGTGCCACTCAGTGGGTATTGAGGGCTCTCTCCCCAGGGGTACAGTGGGTGGGACATGAGACTGTCTACCCACCTCCTCCTAATGTTATGCTTAAGAATGAGTGGAGCTATACCTCTGCTCCCCCTCTATGCTGTCACAGTGTGCTCACAGGGATAACTTTACCTTTTGACCTTTATTTTTTTACGCATGAGAAATTACTAATTTTTCTGCAAATTTTCAGATTTTATGTCAATTATTTTATGTTGTAGGTTGGCACATTGGCAGATCTTTTACTGAGAAGGAAAGCATACAAGGAACAAATGGATGACATGCTGTGTCAGTATGTTTTCCCTGAATTTGCAAGTCCTCGAGGGCACATGCGAGCTAGGGTAAGCATGCAATAGACGGTACACACTGCAGTAGTAGCTGCAGCAGTTTATGACATGACACAGTGTGGTATTGACTGTGTGACAAGTTCATAGCAGTTTAACAAAGGTACAGATTAGTGGCTGTTGATTCTTTAAGCATGAAAATGAAGCCAGTAGATTTTTAAGTCACACCTAATTTATTTTGTGTGAGCTTTGAGGTGTCATTGTAATTAATATTAATAGTCAAGCAGTGTGCCTGGGTCTGCTTGACAAGCAGTGTGCCTGGGACTGCTTGACCCTGAAGATGAAGATGCCACGAACCTTTGAGACAATGGGAACTGCTTGTGTGGCGACACAGTTCCCCATCTCAGAAGATTTGCATCTTCATTGTTAGTCTTGTGCACGTGGACTGTTTTGTGCTGGAACTGCAGTTCTGTTTGGTGTGTAAGGTCCATGTTTTACCTTCTATTTCATGTGAGTTGCCCATACTTTCATGCAATGCAGAAAAATTTGATTATGAAGTGTGATGATCATTGTTCATACGGAGAGCATTTCTATCACCAGTCACTGCATAACAGGCAGCATCATCGGTCACTCTGCATCAGTGATGATGCTGTCTGGTGATAGAAAGTACTGTCTGTGTCTCCTCTCTCACAGGCGCTGTATTTCTGTGTATCGTCTGAGATTGTGAGAGAAGTGAAATTAATTGGTGTGTTTCTTTTAGGCTTGTTGGGTTCTGCATTACTTCAGTGAGATAAAATTCAAACAAGAAGCAGTTCTTAAAGAAGCCATCAGATTAACTACAAACGCTCTGTTAGCAGACCAAGATTTGCCTGTTAAGGTGGAAGCTGCCATAGCTTTACAGATGTTGATCACTTCACAAGAGAAGGCACAGAAATATTTGGAATCACAGGTAAAGCAGTTGCTTGTCTTCCCTTAGTGCCACCAGTGGGGTACACATTGTTCACAAATGCATAATTTGCTTACAAGTTACATTGATCTGTTATATAATGACTGTTACCATTTGGTACAGAATCTTTTGTCTTCCTGTTTGCTAACTAAGAATGTAAGTAATAGAACACTTAATACTGTGATTTTATTGTTTTATGTGCATCAGAAACTTTGTCCCCCTCTGATCTCCCATTGTGATCACAAGCAGTAATACAGTGGAACACCATCAGTCACAGCTAAAAATGTCATTTTGATTCAAATCACTTTAAGTTGCATGAATCCTTGTAAGTATTTGTGGTACTCTCTGTCACCTGACGATGGTGTGTTCTGGCCAGAATGGGTTGTAATTGTGATTGACAGTTGTCTGCTGTTGCATTGTTTGTTTCTGTGATTACAGAAAGAACACAGGCAAAATTTGGGTTGCTGAGGAAGATATTTGGTTTAAGAAGGAGGAATTGATAGCACATGGGAGAAAATGGTACAGTGCAGAGGTTCCTTGTTTGAACTTGGTACCAGATATTATTTGGATGATTAAATAAAGGGGGGTGAGATGGGCAGGGAATGTGGCAGGCATAATGGAGAAGAGAAATTCATACAACATTTTGGTGGGCAGGTCTGCAAGGAAAGAGACGGCTTGGATTACCTAGGCATTGATAGGAGGATAATTTTAAAATGATCTTAACTAAAGGTGGGAGAATGATCTTAAGTAAAGGTGGGAGAGGAAGGACTGTATTCATATGGCTCACAACAGGGACAAGTCTAATTCCTTTATTGATACCAACTTGGTACGCAATTTTTTATATAAATTACATAAAATTAAGTTCCTCTACATGTTTCGCGCGTCACCCGCTCATCTTCAGGAGGTCAATGATGTTAATTGTACATGTATGCAGCCTCTGGTATTCTCATCAATGAGAATACCAGAGGCTGCATACATGTACAGTTAACATCATTGACCTCCTGAAGATGAGCGGGTGACGCTCGAAACATGTAGAGGAACTTAATTTTATGTAATTTATATAAAAAATTGCGTATTAAGTTGGTATCAATAAAGGAATTATACTACGATGCACGGCCTACCAAATCTCAAGGGACAAGTCTGTTTCTGTGGTGAACATTAGAATGACACTTCACGTTCCTCAAAATGTGGGGAATGTTTGTGTTGTGCTCTGACTGACACCTGTTTGTGTTGGGCTCTGACTGACTCCTGTTTGTGCTGTGCTCTGACTGGCACCTGTTTGTGCTGTGCTCTGACTGGCACCTGTTTGTGTTGCAGATAAAACAGATAACCCTCGAACTGCTTACCATAATCCGACAAACAGAGAACGATGATCTGACAAGTGTAATGCAGAAGATTGTGTGCACCTACACAGAGCAGCTGATGCCCATTGCAGTTGAGATATGCCAGCACTTGGTAAATATAAAGCTCTTACTTTTCTTGAGTTACATGATGGAAATGTGTTTACATCAGTTACAGTCAAATGTTGACACAGTTTGACTTAAATATTTTGAATGTAAGGTGTTCAGGGTGGTTGCCATACAGTAATGTTGCACTGCAGGTGCTGTTCGTAGCTGGGTGACACACTGGTGTGATGTCTGTGTACCTTACTTCCTCCATATTCAACCTCCAGATGCCATACCCCTAGGTTGTGATTGTCTGAATTGCACACTGGGCTGCTGTATCAATCTGTTACCTGCAACACATGTTGCTGTAATCCACGAGCTGTAGCAGTACTGCATTACATATTGTTTCATGTTTCATGTATATATTCCTAATAGCAATATAAATGCAAGTGTTTTTTTTTTTCTCCCAATGCATGTCTTGAGGTACAGATCTGATATTTCCTGACAATGTCTTATAGATACCTAAATGCATTCATGCACCTCTTGTGAATGATGTAATAGCTGATTTATGGGGTCTTTTATCTATAATGGTGGGATCTGGGGTGGATGGTGTTCTGGATGGGGGATTTTACCATAATTTGGAGCACCATGCCTGCAGTCACATTCAAAAGCTCCAACAAAAGTCAGTATTGCTGTGCCTTCCAAGTCAAGGTATGTTGGGCTATTTAACATTAGTTATAAGGCATCATCTGAGGATATGTCATCAGAAACAAGATGAAAACAAAGTGCTAGCCATGAACTTACTTGACACTAATTTTAAATTTATTTGTTTTGGAAGACAGTCAGTTTTCAGAGTGTTTTAGATGCCAGTATAAGAGAACCCATGCATGTGAATTGTTTGCCTTCTGTCTTTGGAAGAGCACAGCGGCTATGTTGATTACTTGTGACAAAATTGTTTCATTTGTCACTCATTACCAGTGTGTTAACAGCTGCACCGAAACCAACTGTTGTGTAGATCCAGTTGCATTTAACTTGTAGCATGAGAACAGTTCATATGAAGTACACATTTTAACTGTAATGTTGGTAGCTGTAACAAGAGTGCAATGAGGGCAATGATGAATATCAAAAGGAGTGCCATCAGAAAGCCGTGTTGCCATAGCATTTAAAAATGTGCTGTGTGAAATGTAATGGTCAAGTGTGTGAGATTTGAGGGTTTTGTAGCAGTTGGAATGAGTCAAGTCCACATTTCAAAGTATTTGATGCCACATCATCAGGATCAGGCAGTCCATGTCTTGTACTCTGTGACCCTGGGTGAAGGCATTTTGCTTCTCTGAACAGTTGGGAACTACCGTCCAACAGTGCAGTGCTGTATCCCAAAGACTTGCTCTGAATGTACCTATTTACTGTTGCTGCAGTCTAAGCAAAAATTGTTTGTCATCAGCAGTGCTGTCCTAGGACCATGCTGTAATGTGTTTGGAAGTGGTAGTGAAGAGCTTAGTATAAAATCATTCAGTCAACACACCTTTATTTGTTTGGTAGTTATATATGATTATATAATGATATAATTATCAAACAAATAAAGGTGTGTTGAGTCTGATATAATTATCAAACAAATAAAGGTGTGTTGAGCCTGATATAATTATCAAACAAATAAAGGTGTGTTGATGCCTGATGTAATTATCAAACAAATAAAGGTGTGTTGAGCCTGATATAATTATCAAACAAATAAAGGTGTGTTGACTGAATGATTTTATACTAAGTTATTACAACACATCGGGATGAATAACTACAAAGGTAGTGAAGAGACTGTTTTGTTACTGTGAAACTAACGTGCATTGCAGTTAACAGGCGGCATTGCTGCTGACGTACCTGGCAGTTGAACGTCCACTCCAGTTCATCCAAGGTCTTTCAATCACCCATTTCCATGTTATCCCTTTATTTCTGAAGGCAGCAACATTTAGTCAAGTCCTGGAGACTGATGAAGGTTCAGACGAGAAGGCCATTACTGCAATGGGCTTACTGAATACCATTGAAACATTGCTGAATGTGATGGAGGACCAGCCAGAGATAATGTCACGGCTACAGCCCACAGTGTTGCAGGTGGTAGGACATATCTTCTCTCAGAGTGTCATGGGTAAGTACACAGTTGGGGTGGCACTTGTTCATGTAAGGTCTTTCGCTGTTTCAACTTCATATCTGTGGTCTCAAAGAGCAGCTGTACAAACCGGTATACTCTGTCTGTCTACCGAACAGGGAGGAAGTAACAGGAGGGTGGACAGAATTGCATATTGAGGAGTTTCATGATTTGTACCTGTCGCTAAATGTCATTGGGGTGGTCAAATCAGGGAGGATGAGATGGGCAAGGCACATGGCTGGTGTGGGAGGAGATGTGTACTGACTGGGTTTTTGTAGAGAAAACTGAAGGAAGGGGGCTGCTTGCAAGACATAGTCATGCGTAGGAGTATAATATTACGATGTATCTTAAAGAATCGGAATGGAAGGCGTGTCCTGGATGAAGATGCCTCAAGATAGGGACAGAGGGCAGATGGTTATGAATGTGGTAATGAACCTGTAGATTCCATAAAATGGGGGATTTTTGTGACCAGCTGAGGAACTCTTTAACTTTCCAAGAACTTTGCATCATGTAGTTGGTTGGTTAGTGAAAGTTTGCACTTCTACATGAAAAAGTGCTGCAGTTTTTGCGTGTGGTCTGGTTTGTTTGTTTGTGATCTGTTGTAACGTATATCTGCAAAAAGTATTTGCACCTTGTTCATATATAAGAAGGAATCCTCGTAAATACCAAGAAAAAACAGATTGGCTTCTGTGCAGGCCTGTTCTTACTTTGTTTGATTTCTTCTTGCGGGTTTGAGCCAAAGAGGAAGTCTGTGTTTTCCAGGATGCAGAAGTCTGTGCAAAATACTGCGGACTGTGTTGAAATCTCGTACTAAATGGTTAAGTGTGGACTATAAAATGGTGCAAGAATTTTGTAAATCACGTTTAGGAGATACAGCCATTTAACATTATGTATTGACTTTACAATTACCCTGTAGTATGGTTTTCAGGTCTTAATATATTGTGACCCACAGTATGTTTGAAAATGTGGTTACCAATTTATAAAAGCAGCTGCTAAGAAACTGTGAAAGAAAGCAGATTTTCAGTTATAAAAATATAAAATTGGGCACTGTTCAGCCATGTTGCTAGTAATGTTGCTGGATTGACCTTACACCTGTCAAATAAAGACATGATAAAGAACTAGCAACTGGCACATGGGATGAAGGAACAAGCATTTATTTACAAGAAGAATTGTTGTGTTGTACAGGGCAAGTCAGTAAGGGTGCTAGTTATGTGTATTGGGCAGGGTGTTGGTGTACAGACGGGAAGGATTGTATGGTTAAGCTGCATAGTGGTGTGAGGAGAGGAGATGGGTGGTGAGCTGTCAGCAGTATCAGTTTTATCCACATCACTATCTGTGGCTGGAATATACTTATGTGTTTCCTAGACATTTTGTGTGGTCAGGTGCTGTTCCTGTTTGTCGTACTCTTGTGTAACTGTTTTATTGTCCTTTTCCGCTTCTTTATTGCAGAATTCTATGAAGAGGCGCTCTCTCTTGTTTATGATCTGACAAGTAAAACTATTTCACCTGACATGTGGAAGGTTTTGGAGCTCATTTATCAGGTTAGTGTCTAAATATTTTGTAATATACCGGTAACGGTAATGTGTGAGCTTTCTGGTCTCCAGGAGAAAAGTTCCAGTTTAAATTGAGATTAAAAGTTGTGAAAACAAGTGTGCTGCATTACATGTGAACATGTGCTGATATAGAGTTATAGTTTTTTTTTAAGTGGAAGTAAGGTATTATATGAAATCAAATCTGTCACAGAAAATCAGCTGTAAGTGCACTGCTTGTTGCTGTTGTAACAAACAGTGTGAACTGGAATAAGTTTTCTGTTGCCTTCATTGCCTGGATATCCTCCTGTGTGTGTGTGTGTGTACATATATTGTGTGTGTGTGTGTGTGCGTGTGCTTGTGCATGCACACACACACACACACACACACAGATGTTTTTGTAAATACCCAAAACAATCTAACTTAAGTGGAAAAGTCTCTTAAGAGAATAGGATTGGCTATTTTTTTTTAATTATTACAAATGTATGCTGAATTTGTGTACAGGCAGGCCTTGTTTATGGCAGGGTTACGTTACTTAAAAATTTCGCGCAAATCAAACACAAACTTTGCATTTAAAACAATATATTTTTTTGGACTAGGGGATTGATAACATCATCGTATGTAGTGCATGACTATACTTCTAGTGGACACACAGATCTTTAGAGTGTGTGTGTGTGTGTGTGTGTACTGTATGTGCTGTATATATACATTTCTGTACAATATATATACATTTATGTACACTTTATTTTTAATGTAATAAAAATGTAAGAGACTTCCATCCACAGTGTTTGGTACAGTCCATTCCAGTAGAACTGTGGTAGTCTTGCTACACAAACCTTTAGTTCCTGGCTTATTATATATAATTTCTCTTCAGTACTGATTATCTTTTGCCAATTTTTCACTTGGATTGCACTCTGTGATATGGATTTACATTTCTCACTCATTTTGGCAACAAAAGTTAATATTGCTGGAGGGGGAACTACATGAGCCGTGTGATTATGTCACCAACATAACCAGTCCATGCTTGTGTGATGATGTGACAGTGACTGTCGCTTTCTGCTAGCCTCCAACACAACAAGAGCGGCCACAGTTTGCATGTGCCACATTGCGTTAATCTGAACATTTTCATTTATTGTCTATGCCACATTGTATTAACCTTTAAAAACCGTGTGTCCTATATATAGGACAGGCGTACCGCTACCCTCCAGTTGTTACATTTTATATATTTTTTTCAACAAATATAAGTACTGAGTATTTTAAACATGCTGCACACTCTCCGTTTTTCTCTTCAAAATGCTGTTTATTTCATAATGCTACCTTTTTTGGTTCCTGTATTATTCACATTTTACATACAAGGTGTGCTAAAATTTAAATGTAAAATTTAAGGTTTGTAAGTCCGTGCATCATCGTACAATTCAAATAAATCACCAACCTGATGCAACAATTTTTCAGTTTATTATCCTGAC
>Ga0268261_10001457_pt1 | contig 16279 bp, 5 predicted proteins | sample TergutNc150P1_FD_190353 | JGI IMG/M metagenome (GOLD analysis project Ga0268261, IMG submission 190353) | Nasutitermes corniger P1 segment gut microbial community from laboratory colony in Florida, USA - Nc150 P1 (SPAdes) (version 2) | ecosystem: Host-associated > Arthropoda: Insects > Digestive...
ATCACTACACTTCACCTCACTTCACTACACTTCACCTCACATCTCTACACTTCACCTCACATCACTACACTTCACCTCACATCACTCCACTTCACCTCACATCACTACACTTCACCTCACTTCACTACACTTCACCTCACATCATTACACTTCACCTCACATCACTACACCTCACCTCACTTCACTTCAATGCACTTTGTAACAATTTTCGCCACACTTCTATTCCTTTCATTTCAACCAGCTTATAATTGTTTTCCTTAGTCTGGTTCAAAAAGATTTTATGTTTAAAAGGGAAAGCTCTTCAGCTGGTAGATGGTTCGGGTTTATAATGTTCGTATTTACAAAGTAATACTTCCTGATATCTATTCTTTGCTTCCTCTCCCTAATTTTCCAAACATGATCTACCTTACTCAAATAGTAAAGTCTTTACAACCTAATTCCTTTATTGATACCAAATTGATACACAATTTTCATATAAATTACATAAAGTTAAGTTCCTCAAAGAGGATACCAGAGGCTGCATACATGTACAATTAACATCATTGACCTCCTGAAGATGAGCGGATGACGCTCGAAACATGTAGAGGAACTTAACTTTATGTAATTTATATGAAAATTGTGTATCAAGTTGGTACCAATAAAGGAATTGTACTACGATGCACGGTCTACCAAATCTCAAGATCTTTACGACCTGTCGCATTTTCACAGACCGCTCCCCATTGTAAGCTTTAAAAAGTGAACAAAAGTGTACTATCTTTCTACGCTGAGCCAAGGTTTCCCAGTCAGTATAATTCGTATGATTTGTATATTGAGCAGCTTTCTTCTGTACTTAGTCTAATGCATTTATCTGTCGTCTACATGGATCCCAGCATGCAGACCCATATTCAAGGACAGGACGTACCAATGACTTGTTGTGTTTCTATTTCCCTTTTTGAGAACACACATTACAAAATAAAGTGTCTTCCAGGCTTTTTGTGCTGTTTAATTTACTTGGTCGACCCAGTTTAAATCGCTTTGTAAGTTTTTTCCCAAGTATTTACAACTGCTCGCTTCCAGAATTTTTTGGTAACCAAGAGAGTAACCCAGTGGAACTTTAACTTTTTAAATTTTAACTCTCATGAATCTAATTGCTTTACATTTACCGCGATTTACTTTAAGCCCTTTCTTCACCGCCCATTCCCAAAAGGTGTTCAGATTTTTCTGCAAATTTTTTATGTTTCTTCATTTGTGATTTTCCTATAAATTATACAGTTGTCAGCGAATAGTCTAATAAGTGAGCTGATGTTCCTCGAAATGTCATTTACCTACACTAGAAAAGGTAGTGGGCCGAAAACTTTCCCTTGCTGCACAACAGAGGTTAATTTGACTTCCTTGTATAATTGCTTCCTACACTTACCCTTTGTGTAAGACCTACAAAGAATTCCCTTACCCAAACGACTATGTTCGACTCCACGCCTGATGCCGCCAGTTTCGATAGCAGGTGATCTTGAGGAACTAAGTCAAATGCCTAGGAAATGTATGTTGTCTGGCAAAATGTGATGACTTGACTTTCAAATGAGTATCCCGGTCTGAACCCATGCTTTCCCTCATATAACCAATCATTCCTATCCCAGCCATGCCTCAAATAACCTGCCATTACGTGTTACAGTTGCTTGCAGAGCACAGAAGTTAAACTTATGGGTCTATAGTTTGAGAGTGCCGATCGATAACCCCATTATAAATATGAACCACTGTGGCTATTTTCCAGTTCCTTGGGATGGTAGCATTGTTTAATGATATTTCAAGTAGTCTAGCTCGGGAAGGAGTTATGGCTTCCCAACCCAAATGCAGAATTTTGCAAGGAAATCTATCTGGCATTACTGATTTTTCTCCCGATATTCCTAATATTTTTCTAATAACCTGAATGTTAATAATTAAGGTTTCATCCGAGTTGGCTAATTTTATTTCCGGGATTTTACGATTGTAGCAAAAGGTGGATGCATAATAGGAATTAAAGATGTTAGCTTTTTCAGTAGTGTCCGTAATGATGGTTCTGTTTTGGTCTTTGCAAGAATAGTCCTCCAGTTTCCTTTTCACCTTTTCACATACTGTAGAACTCAGACCAGCAGTTGCATGTACCTGTATGTAATGTTTTATCTTCTCCAGCAATCGATGGTACTGCGTGCTGCTCTGTATATTTTTACTGTAGCATGCAGTTCACACATTAAAGGGAAAATAGGAATTTTTTTGTGCACTCCGTAGTTCATCAGAACACTTTGTGTTCTGTAGCTTGTAATAAATTGGAATGTGAGAAGGAAGTGGTAGTGACGTATTGAGAAATATTACCAGTCAATTCCTCAATGAAATTCTGAATGACTGACCCTCAGCGTCATATATGAACAGGGGACTTTCCGAATTCATATCGTTTATGTCAGTCGATGGATGGTGTGTATAGCTGTTTTGACCCGACAGATAGTTAGGTGATATCAGATATTCTGTCTGTATGAATTCTCGAAATTTCTCAGGCCATCTCTATATCTGTGTCACGTTTGTAATGGTGTTTCAAAATTGCGAAATGCGACTGTTACACTCATCATGCCCATCCCTCTCTCTGTCTGTCTCTCCGCAATGAACAACTTATCTCGGAACGTTTGTGGATTTTTAAAAAATTTCACTTGGAAATTAATATTTAACTCAAGTCTGATAAGAATAGCTAGTACTTTACACCAGACCACTTTACACTTGCTGTATCAACTGGCTGGATATTTTTTAAATTTAAACAATTCTTTCCGAGGAAATTAAAACACACATTTTTCATTCAAAATGTTATTTCCTTTAAGGTCCTGCATTGTTGTTCCTTAAAAACTTAATTCGACTCGACTGTACTGGATTATGTTATTGATCTAAAGGTAAAGCAATCCCATTACAGCCCTCGACAGGCCCTGAGGTTTCTAGGAGGGCGAGACTCACATTTAAAGAAAATCGTAACCTGAAGGTGATAAAGTTGTCAGCCCAAAACACCGGCCGCCTACACCTCCAAGAAAATATTTCTGGTACTCATTTCTGTTAAAGGCTGAGTCGACCTCACGGCCATAGTAAGGCCGGAAGGATTATGTCAATGAAAAATTCCAATGACACCATTCAGAATCGAACCGGCGACCTTCCGGCTTGTAGGGCAGTGCCTCAACCAACCGCGCTACCGCGTACCCCATGTTATTGTGTTAGCACTGACATATTTCCACACCTCTATATTTCTAAGCAATCACTCAATTTACTTACAGATTTCGGAGCTACGGGCGGTGTCTGTCTGTCTGTCTCTCTGTCTGTCTTTCACTGTAATTCCCTGCAGCCGGTAACGTTCTTCCTGTCCGTTTTATAAGGTAAAATTCTAAAGACGTTGTTCGTTCGAGAGTAAAGAATTTATTTTTATCGTACTGACTGTCGGAAATGGTGTAATAGCGAAGATGTGTTTTGTGGCGTTTGTTTTTTGATATAGTGTCAAAAATAATTGAAAATGCAAGGACGGATGTTAGATGTGAAATGAAAGTTTCAACTGTTTGAAAATATACCATCAAATTTGTTGACAAAACTGGTATTTCATGTTGAGAAGCAGATGAATACCGTCGGTTTTGTGGATGTCAAAACAAAAGACAAAATTTTATCTCAATATCACAGTAACTACAAGCAGCTGCGTCAGCATTTATGAAAATGACCGGGATTTGAATCAGAAAACTTATAAAAAAAAAGATACACAGAGATATACACGGTGTCACGAATTGTGTGTATTAAAACCACAGTTTCATTTATTTTTCAGACATTGTGCCAATCAATTCATTTAGTCATTAATGGTGTATAAAGCAGTATATCAGCAACCTGTAGAATGGGCACAGTGTCACTATCGTGGGGGCATATTGCCTGGTGTGTGGCCTTTGCCTTTCAGCGAACTTTAGCACCGAGGTTAAAGAAAGTTTATAGCCACACCTCTACTCCCCATTTGGACATCATGACCTGTTCCAGTGTGAACTCTACGTTTTATCAGCAAGAAGATTGAGACTTAGTTTATTTTGTTGTATTATGTAGAAGACAGCTGTTGTGGTTATGGCTGTACTGATTGCAGATAGATCAGGCAGGAAGGTACTTCGGAAGTAAGGTACAGTGTTGGTTACAGAAGTTGTTATTATACACAACGGTAGGGACATAAATATCTAACATCATTATCATTCGATAATAACCGCCTCTTGGTGAATATATGTGGATACTGCTTTTAAATTGCTTAATTGATCTAAGTTTTTCGTTATTTCTTAGTATAGCCTCTTCTGTATTATAATTTTATGTGCAGAGTGTCACTGCTGCGTATGATCACACTCAATAAAGTACAAACAAACACACACACATACACACACACACACACACATACACACAAACAAAACCACACTCACGTACGGTAGGACGCAGATATCTCTACCTGGAAATATGCAACACTGACAAGAGACAGACATCCATGCCCCCGGCAGGATATGAACCTGCAATTCTTGTAGTTAACGGTTCATTGATTTCGATATTCCGGCAATTAAGGCTAAGGGGCCATTTTCTCCACCTGGCGAACCCAAGCCAGGAAATGCATCTGTCACCCTTTCCAAAAACCCATATTTTATCATGACCACTTCACACACCACGCTAATTTCGTGAGATTATGGTGGAATAAACCTAATGGACGGATTGCCCCTATCCTTCAACACACGACGCAACAACCTTATGAGACCTACAGACAAGACTTCGTTTTTTTGTAAGTTAGCAATCGTAAAATATTTCGTCATGCTTAATGTGGGTGAATTATGGCTTGAAATTTGATAGATATCTCAGTGGGCATACAAATACGTAATAAGAGCTGCAAAATATCATAACTACAGTCTACACTGTAGATGGCATGATCACAGTTTTAGCAACATTGTGTGACCACAGTGCATTAAATGGTGTAACTATGTGAGCCAGTTAATGAAATTCATTAAATAATTTTATGCTGGATCACGAAAATGTGAAAACGGATAATTAACATTGTTTTGTCCGTCTGTCCGTCACTCAGTTTGTGTGCTGCGTTTGAAACAACTCTTCTGCCACTGGACGAGTTTTCATCAAATTGGTTTCAAGTATTTTGTCAAGATATGGCAAGAAAATTCAACAATTATTTAAATCTGACACAAACAACAGGTACTGTACATAAAGACCGATGTACATTTATGGTAATATCTGTCTGAATTATTTTTTAAAACAAGAAATTTTATAGACAAATTTGCAGAACAACTCAAAACACATAGTTTATGTTAAATAAATATTTCCCAAACTGGTACGAGTGGTAGGAAAATGTGTAGAGTTTTGTACTGATAGACAGACCATAGACAGCAATGTAACACGCCACATGGTTATTCCTTACTGGATAATTAAGTCTACAGACACAAACTCAGAAAACGTACTGTTTAATCCTTTTTTTTCGCAAGAATAATTACTGGAATGTGTCTCAGTGTTACGTTATAAGTACATTACTTGTCTTTTTTGGCATTTAGCGTTTTGTTTGTGCGTAGTGGAGCAGTGTGCGTATTATTACGTAATTTTAACAGGTGTTTGACTTTTGTAATTATGTGATGTGTTGAATATTGGGACATACAGCAGTAAACATGTTTAGTTGTATGACGTACTGCGAACAGTACTGTGACTGTCTCTTGTTTCATCTAATTATTAGACGAAAAATGTGTTATGTATTTTGGAACTGATATCAGGTTAATCTACGCTGTAGAATGCAAATTATCAGAAGTGTTTTATCTGGGATTGAAAAAAATAACTTCCTTTCTTTTCAACCATTCAGCTATATTATTTGCAGCAAGTCTGAGCACTTTCATTAGTTCCCCAATTCACTTGACAGAAGACAGTTGACTGTAATAATCTTCAGTGACTGTGATCAAAAATGCAGCTGACACATTGATGTCAGAGATCATTACTGGATGATTTCAGTCGACTGAAGCCAAAACTTTCTTTGTGTAACTCTTTTTGTCTCTCATCTATTTCAACATATCTACACTCGATTACATTCGTGTGTTAGCACAGATGCAGTGACAGAATTCCATATTGGCTACGCCGATCTCGGTACCTGAACGGTTGAATGTGACAGTCTGCATCGGTTTATTTCGTGGAATTGCCGGTTTGAATCGAGATATTCGCATAGAATTTCTTTTCTTTGTTTTGTATATTGTCAGTGGCCTATGCGACGAGCTGGTCCTGCCCTGTGTGTCTAATTGTGTGTGTGATTTCGGAACCTCAACAATCAGTCACGCTAGTCCTCAGTTTGTCTGCAACACCACAGAAAGAAAGTAACATAAACTTTACTTACAGACACTCGAATTCCAATCGGCGTCTTCTTCCAGCTGCTCGACTGTGCGGTTGTTTTAGTCGTGTGGACCAATTTATACGGCATATTTCATAACCTGCTGTTCGTGTCGCAAACAATCATATCTTAACGGGAATACCTGACAGGCGCGAGAGTAATGAAGCATTGCATTATGGTTCTTTGCTCCGCCCCCTTTGATCAAAATGAAGTCCTCCGCGCCTCCTTCTCAAGAGTTCTTAATATACAGGGTGTTTCTAAAATGCTTGGACATACTTCAAGGGTGCGTCCTTCACATTAAAACAAGGAAAACTCTTCATATAAACATATATAACGGAAATGAGTGGGCTTGAGTGTAACATAAACATTACTTTCATCATTAGCTATTGTAGTGCCCCGTAGGAATGATTCTAGTTTATTCAATTTTATTTTATATATTTTATGTAGCTACTAGCGTGGTAAGGAACTGCTGGGTACATCTTCCAGTCGAACAAACAGGAAGGCCAGATCACCTAGCATTCAAATAGCAACAGCAAACCAGTTGAAACTGCAGAAAACTGTTGTTAGGCGAATATAGGAAATGCTGATTTAAGCTTAGAAGCGTTGTGTAGCTTGGTAGAGCGGCGATACGGCGTCTTTGTTGAATCTTCGGCAGCGACAGACGTTTGGGGAGTGGAGAAAGAGAAAAATGTACAAGATGTGGGCTGTAGTACTATTTATTACGCCAGGTAATCGTGATTAAGTTGTTTGGTGCCAAATTGAAGTGTGTGAAATGATAGGGTTAAGTTTGGGTTCATTTGGTTGCCCTTGTAAGTTGGTATTCCAAACTGATTGTTTGCCGTAATAGAAGGAATGAAATATGCGGCAGCGGGAGTTGATCAAGCTTTCCTTATGGAAGTTCCTTAATAGGAAATTGTAACCCTTGCGTTAGTGAAGTATATTTGTATTGTACCTCACAACTTTGATTGGGTTATTGTATTTTGTTTAGGTTGTATTGTTCCTGTATTCTTTGTCAGTGTCATAGAATATATTTTATATATGCATCTCATAGTGTTATCGAAAGTGGTGGCAGCAGGTACCGTTTTTAGGTACAGGTGTCGGTGGTAGAATGGCCACCTCACCCCATTACACTATGTATTATTTTACTTACCACTGATATCAAATTTACATTACACATCCCCACTCTAATAACTGTCCAGTTCTTATTGTTTGCCCAGTTACAATTCACAAGGGATGCTCAAAATTTGCTCCACCCGAATCAATGAACACATGGACACATTTGATCTGGAATGTCGCAAATTTTCATAGGTCCTGTGGGGTTGAGAATGGTCTGAGAGGCCTCAAAGGGCGTTGGTGAAGTGTCTCTTCATTTTCAATTGCAACTGAATACACTAGGGCCTTAAGTCTCCCCACAGATAAAAAACCTGAAGGACTGAGTCAGGCGAACGTGGGGAATGTACCCAAAAAACGTTTGCGAACATGTATTTCTTTCATACTTATGCGTGAGAAACTCACTCCTGATATTTGTCCAAATATTTTAGGTACACCCTGTATATTCTTAATGCGAGGCACTACCTTTCACACCCGTACAAAACACCAAGCCAAATTATACTTTACTTTGTCTCAGTATTTACATCATTGGATAGCGAAATGCAGACACCAGATTGAGGAATGGCTGCAGAAACGTGGGCCAAAGATGGCGACGAGCGCAGAAGCCATCCGTAACAGCGTAATTTCCGCGAAGTCGGGAGATGGAGCGGGAACCATGGCGGAAATAGCTCTGTGACGGTTGACTGCGCGCGCATACCTGAAGTATGCGATACCGTTGTGTTCTGGAGTTCAACAGCTGGAAGTCACGTTGCGTCGGACGGGGTCGTGGCGGGGGTTGTGCAGAAGGCCCAGTCGGTAGATGCGATAATGGCAAGGAACTGACTGAACTGAGACACACCTTGTACCTTACATCTCACCGCGAACATGTAATGGGCGAGATGGTATTCGTAGTCCTCCGGCCGGTGGTATGGTCTAAGGAAAGCCTTAACGTGACGTTACGTACACTCGATGGTATTAGTGTGATCTCCGGTGTCGGGACTGACGAACGAGATTGAGTGATTTATGGTGCGGTGCGTGTAACCCTGAGACTAAATATTCCAGTACGCAGCCCAGCAATCACTGATGAGCGTAGTGCCGGGTTCGATCCAGGCACGGATGACGTCCGTCAGCGTGTCGGCGGTTCTGTCCGGTACAGGAACAAGAAATGTTCTACCGGACTCGCGTTTAACACCACCAAACACCCAGTGGCCCTTAACAGCGTGTCCCCTATGGTATTTTCGCCGAACGAACTTGCTCTCATCCATCTCAACGGAGTTGTTAGGACCACCGATCTTTTCAGAGCCGCCTTACAAGTAAACCAGCATAGCCTCTCTGAAGAACATACTCCAGTCCGCGATCGTGTGATCACTGAAGTGATGTTCGTGTTGGATGTGGTAGGCAGGTTCGCGGCGCAAAATTTCGTACGTGAAATACAAAACCTCCTGGAAGGTGAGTTTACTCTTCTGGAACCATGAGCCATGCGTGATTCACCTAGCCCTTGAACACCTGTTTCCATCTACCATCCTTCGACATCGCCACCTAAAACCATCTGGAACATTGCGTTCTGCGTACCAGGTCGTATCACGACCGCAGGAGTTATACTGCGCCTTACTTCGAATTAATCCCGCGTCCTTCAGGACCTGCATACCGATAGCCTGGTCACTGAATAGGAACGTAAGAAAAATTTTATTCGCCTCACCGCAATATCCCAGCGAATCTCGTTGATAAGATGTTTTGGGGACGTACGGCATTTCGCGTAGTTTTTCGTGATACTACTTGATGACACTGGTGATATCATGCACCATATTTATCTGCCTAACACACAGTAGCACGTGCATGATAGAACTATAGCGAACTGGCGGTGAAAGGACGCATGTAAGTGTTGCATTATGAGAAGAAGGCGGTGAAACCTCGACTCCACTGTAGGAAGAAAGTAAGAAGGAGAGAAGCCTAAAACATTAGTTCACCAGGGTCGCAGAAGTGGTAATGAATTTTGTGAGACTAATCACCTAGAACCCTATCAAACCTCTGTGTAAGGATTAGTAAACGTTTTGGGGTTGAGGATTGAATGAAGCGCCGAAACCTGTGTGCATGGAGTTACGTGGGTTCGGTGTAGTAGCAATATTGTTAGACAAATGACTTAAAACCATACCTAACCTCTGCCCGTGGAGTTTTGTGAGATCCGTGTTGTAAGGCATAACGCAGCGACACATGTGTCAGCCTCCAACATATTTCCTCCACGTTTCTGCAGTCATACCCCAGATTTATAACCTACTGGTAAGCAGACACTCACCGCAGTTTCTGTGCTCAAAATTTTTGTCTTGTTAGCGATCTTCCACAATGATTTAACCGTACCATATATCGGAGAGACCAGTTAGCTCTCTTCGCATTACGATTATGCCCTGCATTCTGGTAACAAAACATACCATACCGGTATACTTAATTTTGTCTGTGTTTATCTCTGCACACCATACCCCTTACTAACTCCCAATACATCTTTTCTGTTTCAGGCGATCTTTACAATGTAAGATATTAACCACTTATGTGGAGAACGTAATATAGGTATATAAATTGCAAAATATGTAGTCTAACACAACTGAATTAAGAGTTGCAATTAGGATTAATGGTATATTTTACATTGTTACTTCCGGCTACATGTTTCGGCTCTTTCTATTCGAGCCATTATCAGGCTAAATTATTATACTTAGAAAAGTGATATATACAGTTAGCAATATGGTTGTCGATGGGGAGATCTTGCATTACATCAAACGAAAACTTGTTAGTATGTTATTACTAATAAGTTAGTTTAGCATATGGTAACACTTGATATAAATAACGTGCTGTGATACATTTAAACCTTCACAGTCCACAGTTTGCTCTCTGTTTTAACAATCGGCTTTTTCCATAAAAATATTCCCAACACACACATTCAGTACAATCGTTAACCCCAGTTCCCTTTCAGTGCTCTCTGCCCTATATGCTGTATTGTGCGGTTGACTCAGTCACACCTGTTTGCTATACCAAACACTGTGCTCTCTGTGCAGTACCGCTCTTACACCACAGTCTATATGATGACCATATGTAGTGGCTCCACAGTTGAATAATCTCTCCTAAACTCTATTTCCCTTAAAAACAGGTTCTACCAGCGGTAAGTCCGATCAGGCACTGCCTGTACCTGCCGTTATCTCTAAATAGCTGCCACCAATAGATTCGTATTTGGAAAGCAAAATTCGAAAGGACCGTGTTTTTGGGCAATTTCGGCCTGTTTGTGCATGTAGCACAGACAGTGAACTGCGGAATAAATTTGGTGTTTCTAAAAGTTGATGGGAATGCCATATGGCAGATAATCCTCGAAATATTGTGCAACTTCTGCTAACACTCCATATACATGTCTTGTCACATCTCCCTTGTAGTGCAAACGTTTTTGGTTTTGCTGAAAATACATATCTGTCACTTTACATCTGTTCGCTACCAGTGTGCATTTTATTGAGATTGGTCAACAGTTAAGGACAAATTACTGAAGGGGGAATGCATCTTCTTTTGTGTCGCTTTGCTTCTATGGGAAGATAATTTCTAAAAATTCACGTTTTTCACTTCAAACATTCTAGCTATAAGGAACATAAATTTTGTTGTGATCCCTCAGTAATTATCAGCACTTTACGTTAAGAGCAATGTACTTTCTTGTCCGATTCACGGTTTCCAGGAAATAAATCTTATTGAAAAAACCTACCTGTCCCCCCACACACATTACCTACATGCGGTATATAATGGTTATGTTTGAAAAATAATTTAGGACACTTTACTTACATAACAATGTATCATCTGGCTGTATCTGATCTTCCAGTGGAGGAATTTTCCTGAAAATTTGTTTTTTGAATACAACGAAATTTCGGAGTAAACTAAATAGAGAATTTTGAGGTTGTGTATGGGAGTATATGGAAGGTACACAATATGGCAATTAGAGTTTTTGTTTTATTTTACATTGCTTTTTATAATTTCTCACAATTCAAATCAATAGACGCAATACAGTTTATTTTAAAGCTACGGTGTACTGTGTGCGGCCTGTGGAAATGTTTGGAGCAGGTTTGGGGGAGCGACTTTGCAGCTGGTGGCTTTGTGTTGGGTGTGCGTCGGTATCGTGTGATTGTTAGTAGAGGGAATTAAATGGCAGCTGTTTAAGAACCATTAATTATTTTTATGATATATATCGGGATATTTGTAATTTATAAGGCTAACTTTATTAACAACTCTGACAAGAGTTAAGATCCCGTTATCGCTCCTATCACTGTCGAGATATCAATTAGTTTCATAATGTAATACGTTAATGCGCATCGTCTAGAAAAACACGTCAGCCCTGTCAAACTGTTGAGTTGGAAACAAACGGGAATGAAGTGATACCAGAGATCGTATGATTGTAGAATTTCAGCACTTGTCAACATCTACGTGCTGGTGGGTAAACTGTGATAAAACTTTGGAAGAAGGCAAGAGGTTTTCCTGTACAGTTCTCCAAATGAAGAATTTGCACATATTGCAGTACAGTTAGGCCTAATGAAAGATGTAAGCTACTGCTTTTTGCTGTATTAATTGTATGAATTTTAATACAGTGGACGGATGGAAGAAGTGCAGAAATGTAATGACTGTAGCTACACAATTCGTACAGAAATGGTATCACTGAATGCTACATTGGCACCCTCTGCTGAATAATGTGGTATGCAGTACAGCCATAGTTGCTGTTCTACCTTTTGGCATAAAGTGTTTGACCCACAGCACTCTGTGACTTAATATACTGTCACGAAAGAAGAAACAAATATCGGACACTGTTCAGGTCTCTGTCTACATACAGCTCCATGTAACCAACTGTCAGCAACAGTTCAGTCTGTCTACGCAAGCTCTATATAGCAAATTGATGTCCACAGTCTCTCTCCAAACAGATTTATGTAACCAAATATCGGTCACACTGCAAGTGTGTGTTTACAAGTAGCTTCATGTAACCAACGGTCAGCCACAGTTCAGGACTCTGCCTACACACAGCTTTATGTAACCAACTGTAGGGCAAAATTCAGGTATATGTCTACAAGTAGCTTCATGTAACCAACTGTTGGCTACAGTTCAGGTCTCTGTCTACACGCAGCTTCATGTAACCAACTGTCACCCACAATTCAGGTCTCTGTCTACACACAGCTTCATGTAACCAACTGTCACACACAGTTCAGGTCTCTGCCTACACACAGATTCATGTAACATACTGTCTCCCAAAATTCAATTCTCTATCTACACGCAGTTTCATTTAACCAACTGTCGGCCATAGTTCAGGTTTCTGTCTGCACAGAGCTTCATGTAACCAACTGTCTCCCAAGTTAAATTCTCTGTCTACACACAGTTTCATGTAACCAACTGTCGGCCACAGTTCAGATCTCTGTCTGCACACAGCTTCATGTAACTAACTGTCACCCACAGTTCAGGTCTCTGTCTTCTCGCAGTTTCATGTAACCAACTGTTGACCACAGATCAGGTCTGTGCCTAAACACAGCTTTGTGTAACCAACTGTCTCCCACAGTTCATTTCTCTGTCTACACACAGTTTTATGTAACGAACTGTCGGCCACAGCTCAGGTCTCTGTCTGCACACAGCTTCATTTAACCAACTGTTACACACAGTTCAGGTCTCTGCCTACACACAGCTTCATGTAACATACTGTCTCCCACAGTTCAATTCTCTGTCTAGACACAGTTTTATTTAACCAACTGTTGGCCACAGTGCAGGTCTCTGTCTGCGCACAGCGTCATGTAGCCAACTGTCTCCCACAGTTCAATTCTCTATCTACACACAGCTTCATGTAACCAACTGTCTCCCACAGTTCAGATCTCTGTCTGCACACAACTTTATATAACCAATTGTCACCCACAGTTCAGGTCGCTGTCTACTCGCAGTTTCATTTAACCAACTGTCGGCCACAGTTCAGGTCTTTTTCTGCACACAGCTTCTTGTAACCAACTGTCTCCCACAGTTCAATTCTCTGTCTACACACAGTTTCATGTAACCAATTGTCGGCCACAGTTCAGATCTGTGTCTGCACACAACTTCATATAACCAACTGTCACCCACAGTTCAGGTCGCTGTCTACTCGCAGTTTTATTTAACCAACTGTCGGCCACAGTTCAGGTCTCTGTCTGCACACAGCTTCATGTAACCAACTGTCTCCCACAGTTCAATTCTCTGTCTACACACAGCTTCATGTAACCAACTGTCTCCCACAGTTCAATTCTCTGTCTACACACAGTTTCATGTAACCAACTGTCTCCCACAGTTCAATTCTCTGTCTACACACAGTTTCATGTAACCAGTTTTCGTCCACAGTTCAGGTGTCTGTCTGCACACAGCTTTATGTAACCAATTGTCACCCACAGTTCAGGTCTCTTTCTACACGCAGTTGCATGTAACCAACTGTCGGCCACAGTTCAGGTCTCTGCCTACACACAGCTTCGTGTAACCAGTTCTCGACCAAAATTCAGGTCTGCGTCTACAAGTAGCTTCATGTAACCAACTGCTGGTTGCAGTTCAGGTCTCTGTCTACACGCAGCTTCATGTAACCAACTGTCACCCACAGTTCAGGTCTCTGCCTACACACAGCTTCATGTAACCAACAGTCACCCACAGTTCTGGTCTCTGTCTACACACAGCTTCATGTAACCAACAGTCACCCACAGTTCTGGTCTCTGTCTACACACAGCTTCATGTAACTAACTGTCGGCCACAATTCTGGTCTCTGTCTACATACACCTCCACATAACATCGTCAAATTTTCTACCTTATAAGCCGATTTACACTTGATTGTATACAAGATACCGTAGGCGGTGGGAATTGTTGCTACATCTCTTAAGTGTGTTGAATATTTTGGATGTTTTTTATACAATCTGCGATGTTCAACTCATTCTTCAGTGTCAACTCTTGCCTTTAAAATAGAGTCTGTCTCTGTTATAAAGTACAATAATTGCCTTAGACTATAAGCTTTCATAGGTTTGCATGTAAAGTACAATTAGTTCTCCCTTGTTAACCATTCAAACAATGCCGCCCTTCAGTCAATAGGAAATATCACGAAACCCCTCCCGGTAGGATTAGCTGTAAGAGAGCGCACTGACAGACATTAGGAATGAAATTTAACAAATGGTTTTGGAACGAGGAAAATGGAAACTCATTTAAGCACAGAGAAACAATCGGTTCAGAGCACAAAAACAAACATTAAGTACAAAAATGTGAAGCAAAGCTTGCACAGGACAGGGCAGGACTCGACGGTTCCAGAAGGATGATGCTCCCTAATTTCATGATAATTGGTGCATGAAAGTAATCCGTTTGTCAGCCTTACGTACTGGCCGCCTTTAGGCCCAGGAAATATTCCTGGTATTCATTTCTGTTAGAGCCTGAATAGACCCCCAGGCTATAGTGCGACCAACAGTTTGGATTTTATGATGCTTGCTTTCCCAGACAGGCAATCATTATACTTCTTAAACTGCCGTACTGTCTGTGTGTGTCCGCTGTATTCATATGTTGAACCAGCTGACCGAATGTCACGATATATGACGTCATACATTTTAAGGTAATTTCGACTTTATAAGTGTCATTTCACTATTAAGTAACACTAATGTGTCGGACACGTGAATTTGTGAAGCGGTAGCGACACAAGCCTCCCGTAATTTAGAGATTTATAATGCTCTTTATGGGCCTTGGAATAAAATGCATTGTGTACAGTGATGTGTGTCTGGGCTACAGGGTGAGGAAAAAGTTACTGTTCAAGTGTCGGAGTAGGATTTGTGTTAGTGTGTGAGTGTCAGTGAGTGAATGTACAGCACAGATGGCTGATAGTACGGTGATTGTAAGTGTTGGAACTGTGTGACTGGGATCTTGCAGCCATCTTCTTCTTTCTGTGTGGGACTTCCCCACTGCCAGCACTGTGTAGTGCCACTGTTTTTCAGCTGCACAGTGACTTTGGCTCCCTCTGTATACAAAACTGCTTTACAGTTTGTTTGTGTTTTGTTTGGCGACAAAACAGTTTGACAGCAATACGAAGGGGAAGAGATTGAGACATACAGAAATATTGTATAGTATTGTACTGCCGTGGTTTAGGAGGAACCGTTGACAGTAGTTTGTGTTTGCTTACGGGTACCGTCGTTAAACTGCGTGTCCGTAAATCGAGGTAACGCTGCCACCATGTACCGAAGTACAACTAATTTAGGAATGCAAAGGGCTGGGTTTGTCCAATCGAAAGACCGCTAGTCACTGTTTCCTAGGGATATATATTTTGACACAATATACACATATGTACAATTTGGAATGATTCACCATTGATTTTGGAAATGATAAACACAGATAATTAGATAATCGTCTTGCCTTTTTGTTACTAAAGGGGGTTTTCGGAATTTACCGCTTCTACGAATTTAGTGAATATAGTCAGAAAGACTCACCTTGCAATACAAGGAGCGTTGCGATGTACAGAAGCATTCTGTACTAGTGTTCCAATATATGTCTTTCTTCTGATGAGCACTACGTCGGTATCGATGATTAGTTTGTCGTAATGTAATTCCAAACGTCAAACTGACGTGAATATAAATGCAGATGTCCTATGTTTCACTGAACACTGGTTAAAGATGAACCAAATCGATACCGTATATATTGACCAATTTAAATTAGTAAGCAGTTTCAGTAGATCCACCAGATCAGGGGGTGGGTCCAGTATCTTTATAAAAGACTTCTTAAGAACAAAGGAAGTAGTATATATTAACAGACTGGGTTGTGAAAGCACCTTTGAAGTATCAGCAATTGAACTTACAGATTTTAATC
>Ga0268261_10001458_pt1 | contig 16276 bp, 14 predicted proteins | sample TergutNc150P1_FD_190353 | JGI IMG/M metagenome (GOLD analysis project Ga0268261, IMG submission 190353) | Nasutitermes corniger P1 segment gut microbial community from laboratory colony in Florida, USA - Nc150 P1 (SPAdes) (version 2) | ecosystem: Host-associated > Arthropoda: Insects >...
CCGCCGAAAACATTTTGTTGCCAGACACGCTCAAGCGCCTTTGTTGGGAACCGCCGCGCCAATCCACCACGGCCACCATCGCCGCTGCCCTAGCAAACTACCAAGCCCGCCCCTGGCAAATCGAACTGCTAACCGTTCCCCTTGCCAAAGCCTTCAAGCGCAAATAGTGGGCTGGGCGAGCGCCAAAACCATTCTCCTTTATACTTTTTTAGTTTTTTTAGATTTCCGAACGAACTCTCCTTTCAAATCAAGTTCCATTCCACTAGCAGGGTACGATGGCGGGCGTGGCGGCGGTTAGTGGGACTTTGCATCATGTTGAGGTTTATGTTTCTGATTTGCAGCGCGCCCTTGAATTTTGGGACTGGATTTTAGGCGAATTGGGTTATAAGCAATATCAAGATTGGCCCGAGGGTCGCAGTTATAAGCTTGGGGATACTTATTTGGTATTTGTGCAGACTGAGCCGGAATATCAGGATATCCCATACCATCGCAAACGAACCGGGCTAAATCATTTGGCTTTTTGGGTTAATGGGCAATCCGAATTTAGTGAATTGCAAGCCGAACTCGTGCGCCGAAAAATACCATTGCTGTATTCGGATAATCAGGCTAACGATGGCGATTATCCGGCGATATTTTTTGAAGACCCTGACCGGATAAAAATCGAATTAGTGTTGAACCCACCTGACGCTCCCCCATCGTAACTGGATGGGAAATGGTTGTGACAAAATGAGGGCACCGGGTCAGGTATAGGTATGCAAATGCAAAACCCTGAAGTTTTGGAACAACAGTTTCGGGATCTGTTCTACCGAACCCACCGTAGTTGGCTTCACTATCTGGCAAGACTCCCGCTTTGTGCGAGAACTGGGCGAGCGCCCGTAGCGCACACTCGCTGAACGGGTGTGACATAATTTGTACAATGTTGTACAATATTGAACTATGAGTACCATCTCCGCTAGCGAAGCCCGCGCCACGCTGCCCGCTTTGCTGGACATGATTCGGGGCGGGCAAAGCGTGACAATCACTCGCCACGGGGTGCCAGCAGCTACCTTATCACCGCCAAACACCTCAACTATCAGCGTACCGGACCGCGACTGGCACGCATTTGTGGCGGCACTGGACCAGCCCGATACTCCTGCCCAAGCGGCGTTGCGCAGCCACCAGCCCCGCTGGGGCGTACCTCGATGACGCCACTCCCCAGCCGTCCGGTACTCAAAGACGACGTGCCCACCACGTTTGACTGTGGGGTATCAGCACTAAACGATTGGTTGAATACCCGTGCGATTGCGAATGAGAAAGCTGGAGATTCCAGAACCTACGTAGTTGTTGACTCGGAAACGAATCAAATTGTTGGCTACTACGCACTATCAGCCTCCGCCCTGGAACGCACCACTATTACGGGCAAACTCGCGCGGAACGCTCCAAATCCAATCCCGGTGGTATTGCTTGGCCGTTTAGCTGTTGATTTATCAGCTCGAGGTTTAGGGCTTGGACGGGATTTGTTAGCAGATGCCTTGCACCGAGCGCAAGCCGGGGCGGCAATTATCGGAGCTCGCGCCCTAGTCACTGAAGCCAAAGATGTCGAAGCTGCCGACTTCTACCGCCATAATGGCTTAACGCCGCTCCCAACTTCCCCGCTCACCCTGTACATCCCACTCAGGTTACATTAAGGATTTTGTTGTTCGGCAGCGGCTCGTAGGGCTTCTAGTTCTGATGATTACAAAGGGCTGGACAAAGTACTAGAAGTAATCCCCATGACGCGCCCCGCAGATTCCTAAGTAAGCCGCGGTTTGCGGGAATTTATTAGGTACTGGAAACGTTTTTGGGATTCTGTGCCTTCTTGGGTTTGTTTGGGTGGGAAGTTTTTGTCATACTCCGCTACTGCGGCATCATCCACCTCATAAATGTCATTTTCGATATAGCGCCCAGTTATTCCCTTTAGTGCACCGGGGTATAGCTCAAATACCTGAAGTGGTTCGGCGTACATATCATCTCCACTGCGAATATCAAATGTTTCGGCTGGGATAAACCCAAACCTTGAATAATAGAGCGGATCACCATACAAAATTACGGCCCTAAATCCCATTTCACGCGCGGCGTCCATTGCTTGCATAATCAATGCGCCGCCAATGCCCCTGTTCTGGTATTCCGGTAACACCGAAATTGGGCCGAGAGTGATAACTTCAACTTCTGCGCCATCGTCGGTGCGAATAACCGATTTATCACCCACGGAGTTACCAACAATAACGGCATCAATAACCGCAACAAAATCAAGTTCCGGGATAAACCCTTCGCTTCCGCGCATCACATGGAGCAAATAATGCTCATCACAACCTGGCCCATAAGCATTCCAAAATGCCTCCCGAGTTACCATTTCGGTAACGGGATAATCAACCGGGGTTGTTGGCCTGATGGAAAATTGCGGTTGTGTTACAACCGTGTTTTGATCGTAACTGTTGGGTTGTCCAATTAAGCGTTTAGCGACCCATTCCGGAGAACCATTCAAATGGTTGGGTTCCTCGCGGACAAACTCAAATCCCTGCGCTTCATAGAATGGGATTGCCATTTGATTACCTTTGGCGGCGTGAACTATTTGTTCTTTCGCGCCTCTTGCTGCGGCATCATCGGTTATCGCGGCCAGCAACCTAGTGCCGATCCCTTCACGTTTCCGGTTGGGGTCAAGATACAGGCAGTAGAGGCAAGCAACATCGGGTTCCCAAAGCCCCCCGCAACCGGCACCAACAACCTCGCCAGTATTTGAATCTACGGCGACGAAGTATCCAGATTGAGCATCAGAAATGTTCTCTACCTCACGCCCTACGCGTTCGGAATTGTAGTATTCGGCAATGCTCGCGGCGATAAGCTTATCGGATAGCAGACCCTGTGGGCGATAAGTAGCCCAATTGGCTTCCGTGCAAACTCGGATAATCCCATCAACATCAGCGGCGGTAGCTTGCCGAATTTCAATCACGGTTTGAATCATATCAAGGAGTTATGCCGCTTCTTAGCTTATTGTCTACGCATCGCACTACGGTGAGGGCACGATGCCCGGCTCGTCGGCACTACTAACGTGCGGATCAACCGGGCGCTAACGAACACGGAGGATATACTGTATGAGCCAGGTGAACTTTATTGAGCATATTTATGCTCAGCCCGATGCCGTAGCGGACATGATTGCAGGCAGCTAACTCACTTACTTGGCCGATGTCGAATTCCGTGGCTTTTCGAATACTAATATCCATTATTTGTTCACTTGTTCAGCTTGGACGCATAGACCACATCCGGTCGCATTAAAATCTTACTAAGGGCCGCGCCGTGGGGTCACGATGGCGGTCGTGGATATGGCAAAGCCACGAATAATGCGGCTCTCCATTGCTTGGCTGCTCCTACTGAATAATCGAATCTGGATTAGGGCGGCATTGCCCGTTGAGGAATATACCGAATTGGTCAGCATTTAGCCCGGCAGTAGTTAGCTGCCAGGCGAACCTGCAACGCGGCATTTCTACTGTCCAAGCGCCAATGGCGCAGGATGTGGTTACGGGCTACCGCGTAAAGCCACGCCCGAGCTTGTTCTGGATGGCGGGGTATATCGCTGAATTTCTGCCACGCGATGGCGAACGTCTCATTGGTGATATCCTCGGCGTGCGCTGCGTCGGTTCGCCGCAATACAAAACGGTAAACCAGCGGATATTCAAGGCGGTACAACTCGCTAAACCGTTCACCGACCGGCCCTGACCTTACTTCCATGTACCGTTAATCTTAGTTGTGGTGGCAATCGGAAAGCTCCAACTGGAAGATGGCGTCAATTGTACGCTATGAGCGCCGATGCTGACGCTGAGAACTTGTCTTTGCGATTCCCGAAAAGGTTGCTTCTGTTGCAGTTGCATTATAGTTGCAGTTCAGCATCGGTTTAATTGCAATTAGCGACCTAGGAACGCTCCCTGCACCCGTGATTACGTTCCCATCACTTACCTGCTCACCCCACAGAATCCGGCGAGGTTACTTGAGATAATTCCCGATGCGGTGGACATCCCAGCCGCTCTAAAGCAGGTCGCTGAGAACGCTTTAGTTGTCAATATGTGGAACCGCAGCCCCGCTGACGGAGTCCAAGACGGCGCGCGCCCTGGCCGAGCCGACGAAGTGCTGGGGTAACTAGCGAATAGGTCTAGAACGCCCGCCCGCAATTGTCCCGCTAAGCCTTACCCCCAAAATATCCACATGGGCACTCTTTCTACCCCGATGTTTTTCCGAAAATGGAAACGCACTCGAGCAAGTAGCTATTCGGGAGCGGGCGGGGTTTCGCAACCATCGTCATTGCAGATGCCTTGGTCTATTACTAGTTCGGTTTCATTACCGAATTCATCAACGGAAACGCAGGGTTGTCCGAATCGGCAAACGATGTGGCCGCCATCATCGGAAACCGCGTCTACGCCATCGGTTTCGATGTAGGTCAGGTCGGCGGTGCTGCCGCCGTAACCCCCTGCCTCCGCACCATTTTTGCGGGAGATGCTATCGGCTACGGTAAACCCTCCAAATTCATATGCGATGCCTTGTGGCGCTTCGCTGTGATCCATTTTGCTTTTCCATTCCAAAACATTATCGCTGTCAGGAATCTGAGCTAAGAACTGCGCCACTTGGTTTGGGTCGCGCCAGAATTCGTTATCCGGGTATTTAGTTGGAAATAAGTCAAAAGTCTTGGCTCTTAAGTCGGCTCTACAACCGAGAGTATCTTCCACCAAGTCATCCAGTACGACTACCAATTGTTGGCTACTTATCCAGGCAACACTTTTTATTTGAGGCTGGCAATCTGAAGTACTACTTCCATAAAGTTGCACAACCAATCTATCATTCAGTGCGTAGATTAACGGTGTCCCTGCTGGCACTCGCTTAACTGTGCCTAATAGGTAATTGCTGTCGGTGACGCGGAACGGCATCGAACCGCCAACTTCTATGGCATTGCCGTTTGCATCAACGCGAAAATAGCCCACTTCATCGGGGTTAAAGACGAACCAATCACCAAATTCCGGTTTAGGACCAGTATCCGTAAGCGGCATAGGTGTAAGCGTGCTGCCGGTATTGTGGGAACCGGCGCTGCCAAATACGATCAGCCCGGCTAGCGAAAGGGCGATTAGGCCGCCTAAAACAACAACCACGATTTTAGCTAAGCATTTCATGTTAACCAGCTTGCCCGTCGGCGTAGCCGCGCTCATAACCTTGGTGTTCATAACCCGATTATGCGCCTCTGACTTTACCAAAAACGCGCCCAATCAAGCTAACTCGCATATTGCAACTAAACCGATGCTGAACTGCAACGATAATGCAACGGCTTCTAAAGCAACCTTTTTGGACTATGCAAAAACGAGTTTCGGTAGGAACCCTGATAAGCCTGTTACCCTTGCTGCTCGGCAGCCGCGCGCAGGGCTTCCAGGGCCGCGCGGTGGTCGGTTATGAACTGATTTTCGACCGCGTGAATGTGGGCTTCGCGTCCGTTGTCAAAGCCGGTGGCGATGCGGCAGTTCAGGTCGGCGGTTGCCAGCGCGACTTCCCGCTCGTGAAGTTCGACTATTTCTGGCGAGTTTTCAGGGGTGGGGTTACCGACCCAGTCGGGGCGGGCTGTGATAGATGTGCGCACTTGATGGTACTCATTACGTATTTGCTCGCTTGGTTCCCATTGGCGGTTGAAATCGGGGAATCCGGCATCAAACATGCAGGCTGACCACGCACGGTCAGCATCAGAAATATCAAACTGTAAATCATTTTGCATTTGATCTATTGCCTCAAATAACGGCGCGAACTCATCCGAGGCTTGGACCGCGAAGCGTTCATCGTTAACGGTCATTCGCGCCCAGTTAAAACAGTCAGTCTGGATACCGGAAAATAAAGTTTCGCGCTCAAACCCGGCCCCGCGATTCCATAGCGCGTCATTCCAAGCGCGAGCTTCGGATTCGCTCAGTTCATCGACGATGGCTTGGTTGGGTCCCAGTGCATTGCTTGACACCCCTATACTCGCACCGCCGCCACCGCGCCCTCCCGCAGGTGACACAATCCAACCGTAGCCGTAATGCGCTACCCAATCGGGGTCATCTGGTTGCCAATTGTCACTATTGCGGAAGGTTAAAGTAACTGCCTCAAAATTTGGGATGTAGTCGAATCCCAACTCGTGCATGCATTGGGCAATCATGTTCTCCTCCCTGATCCGGTCAGCTTCAAATCGGCGCAACTGAGATTCCGGATCCTCACCTATACCCCACAAGATGCTGCGGAATTCATCGAACGGTGAAAGCTCGGGCGGTGGCGCCAATTCCCGTGGAGGAGTTGCGTCATCGGGCTGTACGATGGCGTAGTTGTCATCGATTCCCGTTTGGGCTGGCTGCGAAGCACTACTACACCCCGCTACGCTAAAAGCCACGGCGCCCGCCGATGCTAAAGCACCTATTCTGGAAAGTAGTTTTGAGTTCATAACTTGATATTCCCGCTGTTAGTCATTTCGTTTCGGAAAACTAAAGAATGGCGCAAAATGCCTTAACCAACGGTTACCTTAACTGTTCAACGGCGGCGCGCAGAGCGTTGAATTGGGACCTGGCTCAACCGCCTGGAGGGACTGCTTCAATGAGCACCCGCAAAATGTCAAAGCGAGTAGGAAAGACGTAACCCCGGCGATTTAGCATTACTAGGGATCGTTCCGGGGTTTTCGTATACTACGATACCAGATGTGGTCGATGTGTCAAACGGCGGTAGTGCCGAGCCTCCAACGTGGCACCCGGTTACACTCCAAAAGCTGCTGTCAACTGCACGGCTTCAGTCTTATCTCAACGCTTGTGATAACGACCTAGGTCGCGCTTTGGAGCTTTACAATTGGAACCTCAAGGCTTCAGCCGCAATAATCGAATTGGCCGCAATGGTCGAAGTCTGGGGGCAATTCCGATTTGCGGTGTCGGCGCCAAGACGTTGAACATCGGCTTGATAACCTGACCGTGGTGCGGAATCGGGCGGCTCACCACGAACCAATCCACAAACGCAATCTCGGGCGCGACCTGCAAAACAGCCTCGAACTGCTGACTTGGATTGATCCGGAAGCGGCAGCGTGGGCATTGGAAATAAGCTCACTCAAAGAGATTATCGTCGCTAAACCTGCACCGCTTTAATGAGGACCCACAATGCTGCAGTAAATATCCAAACTGCGAATGCACCCACTGGTTAGTTGTAACGCGCTAACTGCCTAGAGCTTGATGCCAGTTTCGAAGAAGGCTGATTTCCAGGGTTCGGTGTCTAGGTGGGTGGTGTCGGGGCTGCTGCTGACTTTTTCGGATAGTGTGGCTACCAGTTTGTGGAATGGTAGTTGTACCACGAATGGTCTGATGTGCTACCTCGTCGGCAGTGATGGCGTCCAGCCCAGCGCCAGCAATTATGCCTGGAGTACCGGCAGGTGTTATCAGCGCTTCCACTACGCCATCGTCGATTGGCATTTCCAGCGTGGCCCGCATCGCAGACGGCGCCTCATTTAGAGCTTTCAATAACGGCGCACCAGCATCGCCAACATAGCCAGCCACTAATTGTGCCAATACGGTCAGCGCAGCTGAATACGAAACCGTGTGGGTGCCTTATGGCAAGAGGGCTGGCAACTTTTCGAGATGGCCGATGGAATAGAACCACCGCATTCTCTACCGCACGAATGGCGCTGACTAAGCTGGCTAGGATTCTTAGGCCGCGCGCTGTTCGATGGCGTTACGTAATGCTTCTAGTTCTGCCTTGTGGTCTTTCACGAACTGAGTTTCAATTTCAATTCCGTAAGCCCGGCTGCGGGCATTGTAATCTACTTCGGTACGGCATTGAACATCTGCTACGGCAATTTCAACTTCATAATTGTGAAATGCTGCTAATTCCGCAGAATTGTAAATGTTCATTGGCAAACCTGAGTCCCAATCCCATGCTTGCAGAAATTTGTTGATCTCCGTATTGGATTTCTCAGTTAGCTTTTGAAATAAATCACTGCGGTTTTTATATCCGGGGTGCCCAGCATCCGCCATACATTCGACCCAATCGCGGTCAGCATCGGTCACCGTGGCGGCTACATCCTGGAACATTTTCTGCATCGCGTCAGTTAGCGGCCAAAACTCCATCGTGTCTGCAACTGCCCAAGGCTTGTTAGCCTGAACCGTTTGGTAGGCGATGTCGCTGCAGCCCTCACCGCTACCGTTCAAGGCTCGCAAATACAAATTCTGGGCGTCGGCGCTGAGCGTGTCAAAATACTCTTGGTTCGGGTCCTCAAATACGGGCGCGTTGGACCAGTAATCGCCATCCGGGCGCGCGGGGCTAACAGCTAATCCGAACCCGTATTGTGAAACGTAGTCGAGGTCATCCGGGCGCGCCGGTTCGCCTTGCGGAGGCTTGGGCATGCTGGGGCGCGGAATATACTCAAAACCAGCATCTTGCATGCATTGAGAAGTCAGATTTTCCGTCCGCACATGGTCAGCTTCTCGCTCCCGGGCAACTTCCTCTTGGGTCATGTTTAGACCGTAAAGAATGTTTTGGTACTCGCGGAGCGGGGAATCTTCCACAAATGCTAAGGTTTCGCTACCTTCGGCGGGTTCCGCTGCAGCTCCGTTAGCTGTGTTAGCGGTGCCGGTGCAAGCGGTTGCGGTTAGGGCGAGGGCGACGATGCCGGTCAGGCTGGTCATTTTTCGTCGTAGGTTCATCGTGCGTAACATCTTTGTCATCGTCCAATCTCACCCCCCCTCGCATCGTTCAAAATTACGGCAAGGGCGGGCTGACTAGAAATAATTTGTGGCCCCAAATGTGCTGGTGGATTAAGTCAAAGATAAACCCGCCCGTACGCCTTTTGAACCAGAACGCCTTGAATTAGGTACAAGAATATCGTGAATTAGGTATTACACGAGCCGAGATAGGTGCAAAGAATTGGTGAGCACCCCGGGGCTGGTCCACCAATCCCCCACTGCTCATCTGAACAGCTAAACAGCGGCCCCGGCGCTATTTGAATTTGAAGTACAATATAGGTTATGGAACAGCGCCGACCAATTCGAATGATTTGTGGGGGCGCTGTTGGGGTTGCGTTATTAGTTGGCGGGTGTAGCGCTGCTTCATCGGGCACCGGCCCCAATAACCCCAGCCCGCCCGATAGCTCGCCACTAGCGGAATACTGGAATGCGGTATGGGGTACGGATCCCTCCCCGGCCGAACGGGCGCGGCGGGACGATGAGGCCCACACGCGGCGCGAAGAGATGATTGCCCAGTGCATGAATGAGGCGGGTTTTACTTATATCCCAATCCCACCCATGCCTCAGCAAATCTATGACCCGGACGATTGGCGGCCAGATGATCGCCATTGGGTTATGGAATATGGATACGGCCAGTTGGTAGCTCCTGAAGGCTGGCAACCGGATTGGGGGTTAACTGTGGAAATCCCAGCAGACCCTAACCAAGAAATTGTGGCTAATTTGTCCGATGCCGAGCGGCGTGCCTATACGCTCGCGCTCCACGGCCCGGCCCGGCACGCTGATGACCCGGTGGGTCAGGGTGATCGCGGTTGTAATGGGGTGGCCTGGGATTTATTCAATGCTAGCCGGGCCGCGAGTTTGTTCAATTCTGAAGAATTTGCGCCGTTGTTTGAGGCTTGGGAAGCGGCAAGAATTGAGTTTGGCTCGCAAATTACCGACGCGGATCTTGATTGGGTCAGTTGCATGGCCGATGCCGGTTATCCGGGTTTTACCCGGCAGGATGATGCCTTACAGAGCTTCATGGATGAGAGAAACCAACTATTTTCGCGCATTGGGGACCATGATTGGGTTGCCTTAGGCCCGCCCACCCCCGCTAACCACCCTGCCTGGGCCGAATTACATGATCGGGAAATCCCATTGGCTTTGGCTGATCTAGATTGCCGGGAAGCTACTAATTTCACTGCTCGTCAAGATGCCCGCACCTTTGAATTTGAAGCCCAATTTCTAAATGATCACCGCGCAGCTTTCAATGCTTTACGCGATGCGGCTGAACAATTTACAAACTAATTAACAGTTAGGCTAAAAAACAGTTAAGCCTTTGTTTCGGAATTGTTCGCGGACTCTTTCTACTACCTCTTTGGATGGCGGGCTAACGCCATCTAGGGCATAAGGGAGACCTATTTCTTTCCATTTATCCCGGCCCATTTGGTGGAAAGGTAGAATTTCCACCCGTTCAATGACGCCAGGGCGGATGGATTGTAATTCGGCAGCGTAATTCGCGATAATTTCTACGTTATCCTCAGCATCGGTGTAACCAGGAACTACCACAAACCGGAGCCAGATAACTGGTGGCGTTTCGGCATCGGCGCCCCCAGGTAAACCAGCCTTAGCTAACCGGCGGCCAAATTCTAAAGTGGGTTCCAATTCGCGGCCAGTTACCTCTTTATAAGTTTCCGGGTGCCCACTTTTCACATCTAGTAAAACTAAGTCGACATCTTTCATCATATCATCGGATAATGATTTACCTAGATACCCAGAAGTATCGATAGCAGTATGTACGCCCATTTCTTTAGCACCGCGCAAAATCTTGGCGGCAAAAGCTGGTTGCATCAATACTTCGCCACCCGATAAGGTTATGCCGCCTTTAGTAGCTTTGAATACTGGCACATAACGCCGGATTTTCTTTAGCAATTCAGTGGCGGTTACTGGCTCGCCATCGCGCATTTCAAAGGTATCTGGGTTGTGGCAATACAGGCAACGCAGCGGGCAACCATTGAAAAACACGGTGAGCCGCGTGCCGGGGCCGTCAACCGCAGTTACCAATTCCCAACTGTGGATGGACCCGAGCTCGCCTTCGCGCATCATCTTGAGCTTGTCATGGCGTTCGAGGCCATCTTCGATTTGCACGCCGGATAGGCCAGCGCCGGTGCGGCGGCGGGGAGCGGTGGGTACGTCTAGTTCGATGGCGGAGCCGGTGGTGCCGTCGCCAAAGAATATTGCCTTGGCGTTGGCCTTAGCTGCGGGTTTACTGTCCCCTGGTTTCGGGACGCCGTCATTCGATAGCTCCGGGGCCGACGGGGCAGCGTCCTCCGCTACATCGGTCGCAGCCTCGGCAACACCGGCTTCTACTAACGGATCTTGTGAGGCATCAGTGGCGGCATCGGTTGCCGCTTCGGCCTCAATCAACGCAGGCTCGGTGGCCAGTGCCTCCGCAGTTGACCTGGCTAGATCGCTCCCTGTGATTTCGACAAGCTCAACCGCCGGGAGCGGCCCTACATCAGCGTCGGTCATAGTTATACCTTAAACTTTTTTACGTGTTGTAGCACTTGGGAGGCAATGGCTTCGGAATCAAGCTGGAGGTTCCGGAACACCTGGTCTCGCGTAGCGTGCGGCAAAAACTTGGTGGGCACCCCTAGGTTCACATGCGGCGTCACGATGTCGAGCGCGGCGGCCGCCTCTTCCAAACCAGACCCAATGCCACCAGCAGCTAAGCCATCCTCAACGGTTACCACTAAGTCGTAATCCCGGCACATTTCAATCAGATCACCCAAAACCGGCCACACCCACGTTGTGGTTACTACATCAACCGCCAGTGCTGGGTCATCTTCCAATAACTTTTCGGCAGCAGATAGGGCACCGGGGATCATGGCGCCGTAGCCGACGATTAAAACGCGGAACAGGGACTGTTTAGGTTTTTGAGATTCTGCGATCTGCCTCGCTTCGCTCCTTGCCGCAGAATGACGTGAAGAGATTGAACCAGATTCAAGGGATTTCCAGAGGATATCTACCTCGCCACGGTTTTCAAGGGCTGGGAACGGTGGGGGCAGTTCACCTTTGGGGAACCGAACTACGGTGGGGCCATCTTTGACGGCAATGGCTTGGTTCAAAGCGAGGCGCAGCGTATCTTCATCGCGCGGGGCCGCAATCCGAACCCCAGGCACCATCCGCAACAAGGTAAAATCCCAGATACCGTTATGCGAGGCACCATCGTCCCCCGTGACCCCAGCGCGGTCCAAAACAAAGGTGACGCCAGCATTGTGCAAACCCACATCCATCAGGATTTGGTCAAAGGCGCGGTTTAAGAATGTGGCATAAACCGCAACTACCGGGTGCATGCCCATAAATGCCAAACCAGCCGCCGATGCCGCTGCATGTTGTTCGGCAATGCCCACGTCAAAAGTGCGGTCCGGGTAAGCTTCCGCAAACTTACTTAAACCCACTGGCTCCAACATTGCCGCCGTTATGGCCACCACTTCAGGGTGCGTAGCTCCGATTTTGACTAATTCATCCGAGAAAACAGAAGTCCAACCCCACCTGGATTTCACCATTGGCAAACCAGTTTCCGGGTGAATTGGACCCACATTGTGGAACTTATCTAGTTCATGGTTTTCGGCTGGCTCATAACCGTGGCCCTTTTCGGTAATGGTATGCACGATGACGGGGCGGCGCAGGCTTTTCGCATTATGAAAAGCTTTTTCAATCTCACCAATATCATGGCCATCAATTGGGCCTAAATACTTAATACCTAAATCTTCAAATAACCCCTGAGGTGCCACCATTTCTTTAATGCCACGTTTTAGGCGCCGTAAGGCCTGGTAACCTTCCCGGCCTAATGGGCCACTACGCAATAAAGCATGGCGGCTGCGCCGCATAAATTGTTCATAACCTTGCGTGGCGCGCAAAGTATCGAAATGGTGAGCCAACCCGCCATGGGTGGGAGCATAAGAACGCCCATTATCATTTACCACAATGATGATTGGTAAATCAGATTCCGCAATGTTATTTAACGCTTCCCAAGCCATACCACCGGTCAACGCACCATCACCAATAACCGCAACCACAAAGCGATCATCATTACCTAAAATGTGTTTCGCTTTGGCTACGCCATCGGCCCAACTTAAAGCCGTAGAAGCATGCGAATTTTCAACTACATCATGTTCAGATTCCCGGCGCGATGGGTAACCTGATAACCCGCCCTTTTGGCGCAAATGGGAAAAATCTTGGCGCCCGGTAAGTATTTTATGTACATATGCTTGGTGCCCGGTATCAAATACTAAGGTATCTTTAGGCGATTCAAAGGCGCGGTGCAGTGCAATAGTTAGTTCCACCACGCCCAAATTGGGGCCTAAATGCCCACCAGTTTTAGAGACGTGCTGTACTAAAAACGTACGGATCTCGTCAGCTAACTCCTTTAGCTGCGGTTCCGTCAGCGCGCCTAAATCGCTAGGAGCATTAATTATTTCAAGCATTTAGTAGTCGTTTCTATGGTTTCGACAAGCTCAACCGCCGAAACGTTACGCGCGGAGCTTGGCTAGGTAGTTGGCGATGCGGTTAATGCCATCTTTCAGACTATCTTTATCGGGTAGTGCTACTAGGCGGAAGTGGTCCGGATCTGGCCAATTAAAACCGCGCCCATGGGAAACCAAAACTTTTTGATCATGCAACAGACCTAAAGCCCACTTTTCATCATCCTGAATCGGATAAACATCTGGGTCTAGGCGCGGGAACAAATACAACGCCCCTTTAGCTGGCACCACGGAAACACCTGGGATTTTGTTAAGCATCTCGGACGAAAGCATCAACTGATCATAAAACCGCCCATGTGGTTTAACTAAACGCTCAATAGACTGTTTACCACCTAACGCAGTTTGAATAGTGTATTGCGCGGGCACATTAGCGCACATTCGCATGTTGCAGAGCAAAGTAATGCCCTCAATTAATGAGGCAGCCTTTTGTAACGGCCCGGTAATTACCATCCAACCTGAGCGCCAACCACAAGCCCGGTAAGCTTTTGACAAGCCGGAGAACGTAATGCACAAAACATCGTCACCACATAACGAGGCAGCAAAAACATGCTCACCTTCATAAATGATTTTCTCATAAATCTCATCAGACAAAACAATCAAATCATTTTCGCGAGCAATATCAACAATACCCTGCACAATTTCCCGCGAGTAAACCGCACCAGTGGGGTTGTTAGGGTTAATCAAAACAATGGCTTTAGTACGTGGCGTAATTTTGGACCGGATGTCTGCTAAAGAAGGGTTCCAATCATTATTCTCATCGCACAAATAATGCACCGCTTTAGCGCCGGACAACGTAGTTTGCCCGGTCCACAACGGATAATCCGGAGCCGGGATCAGAATCTCATCATCGGGGTTAATCATCGCTTGTAAAACAATGGAAATGAGTTCGGAAACCCCATTACCCAGCCATACTTGATCAACATCAACATCAATACCGTGGGCTTGGTAATAATTCATAACCGCGGTACGTGCCGAGTGAATACCGGCGGAATCGGAATAACCCTCAGCATCAACCAAGTGCGACACCATGGCCTTAACCATGCTCTCGGGCGCGCGGAAACCAAAAGGCCCAGTGTTGCCAATATGCAGCTTGAGAATGCGCTCGCCGCGCGCTTCCATCTTCATCGCCTCGACCATGTTTGGCCCGCGCACGTCATAACGTACGCCCTGCAAACGTTCGGCTTGCGTATACTGCTGCTTCATCCTCGCACCCCTAAAAGAGATAACACCTTTTCCATCGTGGTTTCGACCTAGCTCAACCGACGATGGGTCGTAAAATATTCCGTCAGCAAAACATACCCCAGCGGGCGGACAAGTAGCGTAAACTCGCGGTGTGAAGTTCCTCAACAACATAAGGGGCGGCTACGCCGACGGGCAAGCTGACGCAGAGCGCCAGACGCCCGCTGCCCAACCAAGCAGCGACCTGACCTATGGCGACGTATTCTTGGTGCCCAGCCGCTCCGAGGTGACCAGCAGGTTTGATGTGGATTTAGCCACCGATGATGGCACGGGTGCCACCATCCCCATCGTGGTTTCCAACATGACGGCAGTGGCCGGGCGGCGCATGGCCGAGACCGTGGCGCGGCGCGGCGGCATCGCCATCATCCCACAAGACATCCCACTTTCTGAGGTAACTAAAACCATTGCGCGGGTCAAACAAGCCGACCCCATCATCGAAACGCCCGTGATTGTAGCCCCCACCGAAACTGTGGGTACCACCATGCAGTTGCTGGGCAAACGCGCACATGGGGCGGCTGTGGTAGTAGATGGCGATGCTGCGAGCCGTTCCGGGAAGCCGATCGGCATCGTTACTGAGGCAGACTGCACAGGTGCAGACCGATTTGCGCAGGTGCAAACCGTGATGAAAGACCAATTCTTAACCGTCGATGCCGCCGATTTGGACCTAAAATCTCCGGAATTTTCTAAGACGTTCGATGCGGTAGCCGCCGAGCGTTTCCCGCTGGCTGTAGTAGTCAAAAATGGTGAATTGGCAGGTGTAATTTCGCCAAAGTCGCTGGTGCGCGCCTCCGTATACAAGCCCGCGCTCGATGGTGAAGGCCGGTTGCGGATCGGTGCTGCCGTGGGTATTAATGGTGATGTGGCGGCCCGGGCCAAAGCCCTAGTGGATGCGGGCGTTGATGTTTTGGTAGTTGATACGGCGCACGGGCACCAGGCCAAAATGATTTCCGCCCTGCAAGCTATCCGTGAGGTAGTGCCGCGCGATATACCCATTGTGGCTGGCAACGTGGTTACGGCCGATGGCGTGCGGGATTTGGTGGCTGCCGGGGCCGACATCCTAAAAGTTGGGGTGGGGCCAGGCGCGATGTGTACCACGCGCATGATGACTGCCGTGGGGCGCCCGCAATTCAGCGCCGTGTTGGAATGCTCGCAGGCTGCCCGCGCTTTGGGAAAACACGTTTGGGCCGATGGTGGCGTGCGCCACCCGCGCGATGTCGCCTTAGCTTTGGCCGCTGGCGCCTCCCAAGTGATGATCGGTAGTTGGTTTGCGGGCACTTATGAATCTCCCGGTGACCTGCACGATGATGGTGGGCGGTTGTATAAGGAATCCTTTGGCATGGCTTCGGCCCGCGCCGTGGCAGCCCGGACCAAAGGCTCAGGTACTGCTTTTGACCGCGCCCGCAAAGCGCTTTATGAAGAAGGCATTAGCACCGGTAAAATGTATTTAGACCCTAAGCGCCCTGGCGTTGAGGATTTGCTGGATGAAATCACTTCCGGCCTGCGTTCAGCCTGCACTTACGCTGGTGCGCACAATTTGGAAGAGTTTGCGGACCGCGCCATCGTCGGTATCCAATCCGCTGCCGGATACGCAGAGGGGGCGCCGCTGCATGTTAGCTGGCGAGGTTAAAACAAAACGTCATATTTTGGATGAGTGCCTGTGAGTATTGGAGTGGCCGGTCTGGGACTGGCTGGCGAGGATAGGTACTGACCGTACCTGCTGATGCGTGACTCAATGAGTGGATGACCCTTTCTGGTGTCTTGGCCTTGACTTGTCCGCTG
>Ga0268261_10001459_pt1 | contig 16264 bp, 12 predicted proteins | sample TergutNc150P1_FD_190353 | JGI IMG/M metagenome (GOLD analysis project Ga0268261, IMG submission 190353) | Nasutitermes corniger P1 segment gut microbial community from laboratory colony in Florida, USA - Nc150 P1 (SPAdes) (version 2) | ecosystem: Host-associated > Arthropoda: Insects >...
GGACTCTGCATGAGGAGCCTGATGGTCCACTACACGAAACCTACCTTGCTGCGTCACGGAGAAGTATGGGTCTTCCACTTCCCGAGCCAACGCCAGGTGAACATCAGGTGTCCTCGGAACAACGAGTGGGTAACGCGCACCCAGACACTTTCAGGCGCTGGGTTGGTCCAGAACGCGACACGGTGCACCATCACTACCGGTGAGATAAGGACGCTCCCGGAGCTACACGGCGTCGCGCGCGTCAACCTCGTCGCACCATCAGTTTACGTCCCAGGCCATTCGCCGATACTGGCGAAACATGAGCTCCCCCACGTCGAAGAGGCGCTCGCGTCAGGGGTCAACGACCTGGATCAACTGAAGGACCATCTTGAAGCTCAACAGAAGTGGCTCGATGTGGACACGTTGGTCCATGTCCAGAAGCCCGCCCCTGGTCGAGAAACATCACCCAACCTGGCTGTGGTGATCTCAGCAGCCTCCGGCGCGCTCGCAGTCCTGCTGGCGTTTGGGATGTTCCTGCACGCGAAACTTCAGCGTGCGGTCTCATGCTGCCAGCGCACCAGCAAGACCACAGAGGACAATACACCCCGGTCCCCGACGCACCTCGTTCCGGATCCAGTAATCCCGACGGTCAACGCTTATGTGGAACCACGAGATGACAGTGTAACGTTCGCTGCATACGCACTTCCGTGTAAAAACTAACATCATGACTACGCAACCAAATACCAGCGCCAGTTCGCTGAATCGGCAACCAGCTCTACACGGCCTCGAACAGGCGCGCCAAGGTCGCTGACTGAGAGAAATACCGCCCACATCCGGTCTGCGTACTACCTTAGCATCGATACTGATGCACAGGACAATAATGTAAAGCCATGTACAAGTGTATATTTCCCTTCCATTGTTGTGTGTGACTCCTGGGTACATTGTCATGTAGTATGTATCTCGTCACGGTTAAGGGTTATATTGTCGTTATACGTTGGTTCATTTTCACCTTGTTATGATGTATGTGTTTTGTTATGTTCAAAGGTTAAGTGTTGACCCCTGATAATTGTATCGTATATTGTTATTATGTAGATACCGAAATTTCGGGTTAATTTGTGTCTTACCCCGAAATTCCGTTTTAAAAAGGGGCAAGCTGTAATATCCAAAATTACAGGTTAATACTTTGGTCAGTTAACTTCGAAAAATTGTTGCACAACGCTTGCCCCAGTTACGAAGTTATAGAATGTAGGAAGGCACAGTCGTCTTGCCTTGAAATTCCATTGCGTCAGCGCGACCCGGTTATGTTCCGCGTGTACCATATATGGAAATTCTGGTTAACTGGGGCGCGCGATTTACCAAAACCCTTGGAAGTCGCTGCGGTCAGCAAAAGCCGCTTATTTAAACTTTTGCCGCAGCAACACGATTCATTCGAATCCTGGCTACGACGAATCCACGTCAGTGACGTGCAAATTATACCACGACGATTACTTTCTGATACCGACGGAGTGCTCGCCAGAAGCAAACATACTAGTTAAACATTACTGGCTTAACAGTACAGCATGGTTCTGTACACTGCAACATTGCTGATCATTCAAGGTGAGTCTTTCTGACTACGTCTACTAAATTACTCGAGCGACAATTACTTAAACCCCCCCTTAAAGACAAGACGATTATTAGGTTAAACTAAATTGTTAATTTTACTGTTCACATTGATCCATTCCAAATTGTATAAAGTGTATATAGTGTTGTGTAAATATATGTCCCTAGGTTATAGGACATACGGATCGTTCGGTTGGACATACCCTCCCCCTGCATCCCTCTATTTGTCGTACTTAGGTACGTGGTGGCAGCTTGTTACCCCGACTTACGGTCACGCAGTTTAACGACGTTGCACGTAAGTCAAACCCAAGTACTGTCAACGGTGCTCGAACCCCTGGGTACTACAGATTTAGTGACCGCGGCGGTTTTCCTCACCCTGGGTCAGCACAGTACATTGGGGTCATTACAGTAGTTTATTCCTCGGAAAGGTGCTAGTATCCAGGGCTAAATATCTGCTGACTGGTGCTGAATTAGAAGATGGCTGTCTGGCAATTATAAATTCGACTCAACAGGAAAAATAATACTTTACAACATACAGCCTCAAATATTCTGATGATCTGAATGTGACGTAAAAATAGGGGTTATGGCCTTAAATAAATTATTAACAAACCGTTTGTATGGAACTGCTGAGTATAATCAAAAAGAAACCCACTAAATATGTTCGGGGTCCTGGCGGTGATTCCAGACTTTAGTAGCCCAGAAATACGAGATTTCACCAACTCAAACACCTTGCTCAGTACAATACACGGTTAAAGTCATCAAAATCCTCGACATCGTCCTGACCATCATAAAAACCGTAAGAAGCTGAATCATTACGGTGTGTCTAAACGAGGAAAAACTGGTTATCTGAAACACAGAAAGTTACGTAAGTTCTCACGTAATTACGCTTGATTTATATTCAGCGAAGCTGAAGGTCAAGATTAGACTCTCAACGCTAAGAGCCTAAGAAAAACGAAAGCTGGAACAAACACAACAAAATATATTTTGTGTGAGTCTACAAATTCTGAGTTAATAATTCATTCCTTCTTCTAGTATTGTTTGTTAGTAATTAATGTTTAAATGCTTCATACCTAATATAAAACGTTTCATAAAACTTAAATAAAAAGTGTAGTCGTAAAAAACTAAACTGGTAACAGCTGTAAGTTAAGAGGCCACAAATGTCTTGACCTCAAAAGATGTGAGTGATAACATAGAAAACATCGGTAGCTTGCTAAACACCTACGCTGCCTAATATTTCAGAAAAACGAAGATGGCAAAGTTTCTGACTCTAATGCGTGTGCTTGTTAATACAACTCGCTGTACAATATTACAACAGCATGTGAGGAAGTGAATGTACTTAACAATATCAAGTTTGCAACATTTATAATCCCCAGAGCCGCGCAGCTGAAGAATGAATTCTTCTGCGAAGCGCACCAAAACGATCAATAACTCGTACCGATATCTTGCATGATCGTACGGCAACTTCAGCGGCAAGTCAACGTGATAATGCCTTCATAATTTATGGGACACCTTAAAACTGGGTTGAAATTACTAGCCTATAAATTACACCTAATTCAATAAAGTATATTGTAAACTTAAAGAATTTTACTTGATAACAGTCCTGGATTACAGTTCAGTAACGTAACAGTCAGTTTCCAGCCCCGGTGTCCGCAACGCCTGAGGCGTAGATGTGAACCCTCTCGAATGATGCAGGATCAAATTCCGCTGCGGAAATGGATGTTCGTTTGTTGTGTTAGTTGGTGTTGTGATGGTTGCGCCAAAAAAATTCTCATGACTATTTGTATGCTACAGCAATACCGGGTACTGTAGTACACGATATTCAAGGATGACTTGTTGATAAGACAGAATGACGTCACGCTATTTTACCTCGCACCGCTTTTAAAAACCCATCAGTTAGTCAGTGTTACTGTAGTGAGAAGGAGTTATATAGTGGCATTACGTTACGTAAATTCATAATTGGGTGAAGATTTTCTGACCAATAATATTTAGAAAACACTTTCAGGTTGTACTGAAAAGCGAAACAATTAGAACTTCATTCAGAAAACAAAACAGACTTACAAAAACAGTCCACACTCTTGATTCTGCAAATTTAAATGGACTTGTCAACGCGAAATTTAACAATCGTTGCACAACACATTAACAAAAAATACCCCCTTCCTTTCTAACAATGTCGCTGTTTTTACAGTCCTTAACATTCTCTTTGATCTCCGTAATCACTGCCATATTCATTGGCTTGTATTTTTATGTCACTCGAAACTTCAACTTCTGGCAGAAACTCAGTATTCCTTACGTAAAACCAACACCGTTTTTTGGCAGTCTTAAGGAATGTGCGTTGCTGAAGACAACTATAGGAGAACAGCTGCAGAGAATCTATAACGAACACAGTAACAAACCGTATGTGGGAATTTTCTCGTTCGATAAACCCAGTTTGTTGATCCGTGACCTGGAGCTGGTGAAGAATATTCTGGTGAGGGATTTTCAAAACTTCATGGATCGTATAATATCGGTTGATGAAAGATTTGACCCAATATTCGGTATACACCTTTCTGTCTTAAAAGGTCAACTTTGGCGTCATCTCAGAACAAATTTAACTCCAGTGTTCACTTCGCGTAAAATGAAGATGATGTTCTGCTTGGTGGACACCTGTGGTAAGGAACTAACTGACTGCCTGGAAAAAGCCACTGCTGACGGTGAGTTGCCACAAGACCAGTACAGGTATAAAATATATTGAAAAATGAAGCTTCAGAAACTAAATAAATTCTAGGGATATAAAATGTATCTAAATAATGGAAAATTTGCAGTGTCAGACTACCTTTTAGACAGAGTTTTCATGACGCCTTGCTACTGAGAGACATTACACACTCCTCTTAGTCACATGCCTGATATGTACTGTCCGCCTCGCCCAAAACTGTGTTTGCGATTGCCCATTACAGACCTGGAATTTTGATCCCACGACAGAACTTACATATTTTGAGACATTCCTTTATAATTGACAACGATATCTTCAGTGCTAACACTACCCTTACTTCTTTGACCATTTTATGAGACCATTATTTTTGCCTAACTTAATATTAATTTGCATACACCTGGAGGGCAAACAGGTGGAAAGGACTGTGTGACACAGGTGACCCTCTGTGTTGAAGACAGCTACTATCTACCAGTTTCCCCACTTGTACCTCAATCCTGGAGAGTCCAGTGCGGTCACGTGTCCCGTCAAGTGATTCCATGACATCTCAATGTCCAGGGTGTCGAAAAGTGTTCGCCGTCGAAAGGTGATACCACGCCAAATAATAAGATTATTAATTATATTGTATTGGCGATAATTATTTTGCCTCTGTTTGTAATTTGATGGGAGAACTAACCAGTCACGGACCGGTGAAAACCATTAAGAATTTGTTGAGAATAGGAGTGGGAGTTGAGTGAGTAATCAGAAGAATGGTAAATGAGTTATGGAAATGATACATGATTTGAAGATGTTTGTTCATGTGAATCCTACTCAGTTCTCACGTGGTCGGTTAGTTAGTGGTAAGGTTAACATCAGACCGATTGGGCAGTAATTGAGAGAATCGTCCTGAGCAGTACTGCGTGAGAGAACACACGGTTTATATGAATTTTTATGCAATAAACTTGTATCTTGAATGTGGTTCCTTCTTCGTATCCCCCAAGATATAAATCAAACTTTCCTTGGAACACGAAGCCCTGTGATTTTGCAAAATACGCGGAAGCTCTACAATTGAAGCGGTACTTATTTTCTAGCGAAATTCACCGGAAGGTAGAGTCGGCTATAATTTCAATGAAGAGACGTGTAAACTCGTCTTCATTCCTGATATAATATTCAGTCACAAGCAGGCCCTAAACGTCTTCAGTATTCTATATATTTGAACCGTTTCAATGTGTGTATATATTAAACACCAATTGTTGCAATGAATTTGATTAACAGCTTAAAAGGCCTCTAGTAAACGGGTCCTTAAAATAAACTTTAAACAGTAAATACGGTTACAAATCAGATTTTATGGTTGTTTGCACATGCGCTGATTTATGCGAGCATTAAGTATTTTAAAATGAAGTTTGTTGATGTTTATAAAATAAAATAGTTTTAATTTCTGGGTCCTAGTTGTGTAACACTATGCGCGGATAGTTTGGATGCCATGACATTATTTAGGTCCCCTAATTACTCAGTAATGACACACGTTTAATTTTCGCTTTAAAACGTAATTTAAATTTTCGTTGTTTTGATTTACGTGTATAAAACGATAATAATTTCTATTTAAATTTTCCAATTCCTTTGTCAATGTGCACCCAATTGACATATTAAACAAAATCATTTTTGCTCGTTTTCTTTGTAACAGGTTAACAATTACCCGTAAACGTTATTCGTACATTTTTTAATAAAATATGGAGGAAATTAGAATGTGGTGCATTCTTTTCAGATTTGTTAATTTATTACCTTTACAAACATTATATTTATTATGACACTTAACGTCAGCAAGATATTATTATATTTATTATTATTATATCATTCAGCCATTTTATGCAGGTTATTTACAATTACATACCTGAAACCAAAGTGTTTCTACGGCACATACTGTTAGAACTGTTATGTATTTACAAACACTGCTACATATATTGTTACGCAGCACGTGAAATATGTCTCGTACTCTTAATTTGCACATATTGCTGGTATGTTACTCAGGTATTGTCTGACTGATTTTGAGAAGGTTCCAGTTGTCCCTACTATTTCAAGTATCACTTTTGCTTTCGCATTCCACATGCTCTAAATTTCTATTATAAGGTCTTTAAATTTTACAAGATTCTCAGCTACTTTCTTAATCGTATTACTGTCTCCTAAAAATGCAAAGTCTCTTAACGAACATGTTCCTTTTTTATTATAATATATTATGATGTCTGGTTTACTGTTAGGTTTGGTTGCGTCAGTTTACACTTGTTGATCCTATAATACGGTTATTTACCTTCACGACTTGTTTCGACTCATGTTGGTACTTCGTAATAGCATTGTAATTTGTCCAGTTTTACTCCAATTTACGTGAATACTTATTATTATTATTATTATTATTATTATTATTATTATTATTATTATTATTATTATTATTATTATTATTGTACGTAGGCATAGCTTCTATCATCAACGCTGTCTTCTAAGATACGTCGTTTTAAAACGATGGATTTGTAGAATCATACCACCAACGTCTCATAATGGAAAAGTTTTACGTAAGTCACATTGTTCGTCTAAAATATCAGTACCATAAAAATGGATGCAGTACCTTTCACATAAACTGACAAACAAACGCCTAACAACAAAACGTTGGCACAACTCACCTCACAATTTTAAATATCACTCACTATCAACTCGAGTTTCAAATTACAGAAAGTCCATTAATAAAATACTCTACACACCACTATTTATTGAAGGCACGGTGGAACCACTAAACAGGTTTTACAGCCGTTCTAGGTAGGAGTATAAGGGAGAGAGGATAATACAAGGATAAAAGTCAAGATTGATAAAATCTAAGAAAATAAGTATTACAAAATGGTCTAAGGCTTTCTTAGTGCTGTCAATGAAAGTTCGAATTTTTTATATAGGAATATGTTGATTTGTAAATAGGTACAGACGTTCTGGTGACGTTTATTGGATTCAATTTGAGAGAAATTCAAAACGAAGTATGACTCAAGACAGAGATATAATTTTTATCGGATACATCAGTAAATATTTCTAATATCTTCAAAACGATTAGTCTTCGCTGATTTATTTAGAAATAATTTTTTGAAGTGGATCCGAAGTTTAATTGGGTGAAAAAATAGAGTCTTGGTCATTCTCATATTTTGCAATACTGTATCCACAATATATAAATTTGCACTGATGTTTTGTGAATTCCACAGAAAACAATGTGCACCGACTTACTACTTTACATAAAAAGAAATGTTAACATAATAGTCAATGAGATATAACTTTTCCATAATGGCAAGCTTTTGCTTTCGTGGGATCCCAGATTTGAAATAAATATGAACGACAAAATTTTCTATAACTAAGGCAAAGATCTTGATAAATCGCACAGATTTAAAGGCACTGAACTATGCGTTAAGAGAATTGTGAATTAAGGTTAAAGCCACCAACAAGAATATAAAATAGGAGAAAAATATCTTTGTTTCTCGATGCATAGAAACACGAAAGAAACAAAAATTAAAATTATAATTCTGCTAAACCCTTAATAATTGTAAAAATATATAAATTTATTACACAAATATTGAATATAACGTTCCATATTAGAATTAGATATTATTAAGGATTATTTTCTTATTCAAACTCAAATAATGGGTTTGGAATTACAAAACCGAATTCCTCAATTGTCCTTTCAATTTCACGACACAGATCCCTTAAAACAAACTGCAAGTATTCATACACACACACACACACACACACACACACACACATACACACACAAATTACCTTTAAAATGGAAGTTAGAAATGTTCTCAGGTAAACCAGAAACTTTTGCGACCATTATAACAGCACAGGCGGATATATATTTAACGGTACACAATTCTGGGGTATGACGTCATGCACGGTTGACGTAGAAGGCAGCACAACTCCACATAACTTAAGTCAGTCAACAATGAAAAAAAAATCGTCGCATCCTAAAACACAGTATTTAGATTTGGTAGCTAAAACCAACAAACGGGTATAAGTTTACGAAAATATTGTATATACACTGCATAACTGCTACGTGTTTCGGTAATCAAGTGGCCAACCTCTGCGAGGTGCGTCACAGTGGATCGGTATAACGTGATAACACAAACGTTGTGAGCAAATGCACTGATCTAACATAATGCGTTTTAAAATACATGTCTATTAATGCAGCGTCTAACGAATTATATATGTAGACAGTATGCAGTATGTAAAGGTACTGCAAGGAAAGAAATAATTGTGTGTATAGAATGTCATGTTACATACAATGACAGATAAAAATTATGTAGCGTAATATGGAGATTAAAAGCTGTCAATAGAATACGTTCAAACAACGCAATGTTGTTGAAACCGCTTTGGCAAACCAGTAGCATCAGCACTAGCTTGCTTATAGGTTCGTGTTGCTGAGAAGGTCTGGGATGAGAGCGACAATGTAACGATTTTGTTGAAACCTCAGAATTAGTGAATGATTATCTTGGCATTTACACTACCACGGACTGTTGTCAGGTTCCATAGTTGAGGTGAAAGAGATGATGGCCAGATTCACCACTGATGTCATAGCGTCCTGTGCCTTCGGTATTAATAGTAACTCACTGAAGGATCCAGACTCAGAATTCGGGCGACGCGTAAGGACAGTATTCACATTCTCTGTTAAGAAGGGATTGGCAATGCTTTTTGCATTCTTTGCACCGCATCTTAACAACATTTTTCGGCTGAATTTCGTGGAAGATGAAACAAACAAATACGTAAGGCAAAGCGTCTGGAATACAGTGCAGTACAGGTGAGAAAAATATATTTTACGTGTATTTTTAATGAAATATTACTCAAGACTCTATGCGTACAGACACTGAATTCGCGAAAAATTTAGATTCTGACCGTCCCCCTTCCAAATATTATTCAATTATTAAAGAAAAAATTTCCAACCCACAGTTACAACTATATTTGACAATTCACTTCATTCTAATGTCGAAGTTAACACAGCTCATTGTGTAGGTCATCATGTATTTCTCTCTCGACTTTATACAAAAAATTAAAAAAAAAATGGATCCAAGAGTTAGCTGATGTAGAAGATTTTGTTGTAAAAATATCACATAATGAAAAGTGGGAAATAGGAACCGTCAACACAACTAATATATGTGCAACTTCTTTTTGCATTCCTGGTTTCAAACTTTCGCCGTGTTCTGAATGCTGCATGCTTTCTTCTGGGTAATCCCCCGACGTCTGAATTTTATATGCTAAAGTTTCGGAACACTCTGTCTATTCCATCTTCAAAGACATGTATGAATATGGAACAGAGAGAGTGTTCCGAAACGCTGGCATATACAAATCAGACGCCAGGGAAATACCAGAAGAAAGCATACAAATTTTATTTACTTAATCGCAGTTTTTTCAGACTTATGCTTTCACTATGTGATTGAGTGAATAAATAAAAATTTTGTAATAAAAAATAAAAATAAAAATTTGTTTTCAGTGCAATTTTTCTCATTTTTAACTGTATGAAACAAAAAGGGATGTGGTCTTACTGAAGTACTTAAGTTTTTATTGGTTTAAAATATTAAAACCAAAAGAAGTAAAGTTAAATATTACTGCAATCCTTAAAATAACACTTACTAATTCACATAAGCAATGGTATTCCAAGCACAGCTACCCCGAATTCAATTAAAATATATACACTAAGAACGTGTTTGTGTAGGCAGTTTATTGAAAGAAAAAATAAATATACGGACGGTCGGGATTTTCTTCTTACTAAGGGAGTAGATACAACTTTTACTTTCCGAATTTTGCAGCTCGGAATGTTATTTGTTATATTGATTTTTTAAATATCTGTTTGTTAGGTCTTGAAGAAACTCTAGTGGGCGGTCATTATTGTTTTCTAAGTGGCGGCGTGTACATTGAATAATTCAAATTGCGCTTTCCCGTCCAACAAGTTTCGATCTAATTTGTAGCCTAAAATTGAGTTTTTGTTTTTTACCATTCGTTTCAAAAACATTGTACGCCACGTTAGAACGCCCAGAAAGAGTAAATTCAGTACTACCGGAAAAGAGAAATGTGTGATGGTCAACATTGAAGCTTCTAAATCTAGAAGATATTGTAAATTCATTATTACATACAAGGTATTATTGGAGATAAAATCTCAGCCCAATGCAAAAGACATGTTAATTTACTAAACCAACAAAATACAATTATATACGTTCACTCTACATATACGACTATTTGCGCCAGAGATTGAATGATAATTCATCACACTAACGTTACTTTTGTTCTTTTCATTTTGTGGTCCTTTGGTTGTGTTACTTTATTTTGGGAGAGTAGTTCTGCTTAATTCTACGTCAGAACTTCGATCCAGTTTCTTAGTAACAGAATATAGTCAATGCAGATCGCCTTGCTGAAGATTCAGACATACTCACTATGTGAATTTTAAAGGCAAAATTAACAAGCTATGCTTCTTACTCATATTAACGTAACAATACTTATCGCTTTCTGGGAAATTTATGCCGAACATTCTCTGCTGTCTCCCAGAAGGAGCTCAAATTCTATAGTAAATATAAGGTTTAATTTTAGACAACAAATGGTATGTTTTGGAGTTTACAGAACGTTCATTACTAGAGTGTAGTCCTGCACGGCCATTTCTGATAATCTTTATATTTGTTACATTTGTCTTCAGGGAGAAGCATGGACTGGTACGGAATGACTTTCTGGATTGCATGATGGAGTTGAGACAAGCGAGCAAGGATGAAGCGCAAGGAGATGTGCAGTCTGTAGGGAAATCAAACACAGGCGCCACGTTCAGTAAGTTAAAACATAACCTTATATTAGTTAAAATTTCCAGAAAAATGTTAAAATAATAGCATAATCCAGTTACACAAAAATCAAAGTGTTTTTTGCATGCATTGGTGCAGCGAATGCTGGCGCTGGGCTTCCACCACGTAATATTCCCATTTAATGTAATATCATACCTCGCCAATTCGGGGTTACTCTAAGCAACTAAGTTGAAAGGTAACAAAAGTGTAACCTGTTTTCGTAAACCAAATCACATATCAATTCATCCTAAAATCTCCATCACAGACTGTACTTACATTACACTCAATGTACTATTATAAGAAAGGAAAGGCCTTCAGTGCCAACCACCCAGGTGAGCCGAGTCCTGTTAAGACCAAGATTCGGCAGTGCGTTATGGAATGATATAACAGTTCGCTGCTGTTGAGAAATGGAACAGAATATTCCGATTACCAATGGAAATGATGGTAACTAACTACATGTCAGTCTGTATTGTTCAGAAAGTTTACCGCAAAAATTTAAATACACTGTGTAATCAAACTTTAAAATTGTTTCTCCTAATTCATAATACAGAAACAATGTTGGATAGATTGAATTACTTTAAGAGGTTATTACATGAGATTTGCTTCCTTGTGGAATTTTACGCAGCCTTTAACGTTAATTCCATTTCGACGTTTCGGACAACTCATCGGTCCCATCATCAATATCCTAACAATCCAAGAAGTCCTAACATCACAAATTCTAATAGACGTATATAGAGAAATTATCAAACTCTACAACTTAAGTTGTAATAAAGACTTCTACAACTGAGATACAAATATTGTTCCTAATATATAGCAAGTCAACACAACGAATTATAACTCAGGATATCATTACACTTACTGTCAACTTGTTATATCGATTGTTCCAATCAGGAAAATAAGGATAATTCATGTTCACTTCTGTAACTGTTTATGAATGAGACATCGTAGTGATTCTAATCTGAAAGGACAAATTAATTTCGAAGATTTCACCACAAGAAGGATGGTTCAATTATAAAAACATGATATTTATTAGCCGACTAGAATTAAGTGTCCTGCTAGGCTCCTATGCTTACGTTTTCGATTGTGAGAAACAAAAGTGTGTTTCTAATAAAATATAATACTCTTAGATCAATTCAACAAATATTATCTCATTAAAGTCACATCAAAGTCACGTACAAACACAATAGTGTATCCGCAACACAGAGTGGATTCTGAATCACAGGAATAAGGACGTTCAAAGCAACACTTGCATATAACAAGAAGACATAGCGAGATGCGGTACTGTAACCAAACTCGTTCTGCTTTTTCAGAAATAGACGGCGACTTGTTTGTGGCACAGGCGTTACTGTTTCTGATGGCAGGATACGAGACTTCTAGTAGTACATTGACTTTCGTTCTCTACGAGCTTGCACGGCATCCTGAGATTCAGCAGAGTCTGAGGGAGGAGATCTCACAGGTGTTGAGCAAACACGACGGTAAACTGACATATGATAGCATCCAGAATATGTCGTACCTGGACAGGGTTGTGTCAGGTGAGAAAAGAAAAGAGGACAAACAATAATTTCAGAGAAAAAGTCTGAGATTGGTGAGGTGAATTCTTAATTTGCTTGCTACGTAGTTATATACAACAATGAATTGTGAAGTAAAGGAAATACATCGCATTTACACAGTCAATTTCCTCGCAAGTAATAAAGTATGGAACATAAAATATACCCGTATAATATAGACAGTGTCCTTTGTAGCTACCGCATGTGTAAGGCAGCCGTAGACTGTGTTTATTGTGAGGTATTATAAAGGTTGTTTATAAACAGTATACAACATTCAGAAAAAGGGGAAAAAGAATATCCACAACACGATCCTAGGGTAATTAGTTTGGTAACAATATTAAACATTATGATAATAGAGGTAATGTCAAGATTTATTGTCTACGAACTAGTAAACATCTCACTGTGTGTGGATTGTGATAATTTGTTAGCTCCAAAGAAAGACTAGAGGACATGCTCTAGCACAGATCAGAACACACAGATATTTAACGCTTTTATTCCTGTAGCTGTCTGCCCCGTCTCCATTAAAACAGAAAAATAATTATTTCCAAAATTCGGTTCAAATGCATGAGCACAAACAGCCTGAAATTAAGGAAAAATCATTCATTTCTCACGTACCGAACCCCCAATCGCTCGTCCCTTTATATTTCACATATCTGCTATTGTTTCTGTGTTCACAGAGACACTGAGGAAGTACCCGATAGTTCCTTTTCTGGAAAGGAGGTGTTGCAGCGACTACGAACTGCCTGCCCCTAATGGAACTGGAACAATTAAACTTCCAGTCGGTATCGGGGTTTATATTCCGGTATTAGGTATCCACTTTGATCCAACGTACTTCCCAGAACCAGAGAAGTTCGACCCAGACCGGTTCACAGAGGAAAACAAACGCAGTAGACCGAACTTCACATATCTTCCTTTTGGCGAGGGTCCGCGAATGTGCATCGGTACGGACAGACACACGTACATCCCCATAAGAATTTTAGGTTATAGTAACTGAAAATTAAGTTTATCCTTCTTGTACCACGAATTATTTCATCGTGGTAGAGGGACATACAATCTTCCGACTTAAGAAACGAAGACAAAACCTGAGTAATCATAAAACTATCTGACATGTGTCTGGAAAACTACATTAAAAGTTGTTTCGTTATTTTAAACAAAGAACACTACTGAAAACATTACAACTTCTTTTAATTTACAATAATGTGTGTTCGTACATACACACCTGAAGCAGCTAATAACAGTATTAATTAATTAATAATGTAAATTTTTAGTTCTTTTTATTCGAGTGCTCAAGTACGCATCTGCACTGCTGCGCAGGTAAGTATTTATATTCTATTCAACTGTTCCAAAGTCCTAACATGTATGGCACACGGTAGTTTTACCTACGTTTCAGGTCAATTCGAATAAAAGGTCAAAAATAAATTCCCAATAATATACTTTCCACCCATTTTGATCAAATTCGGTACACAAGATGAGCATAAATGCATGTTACAGACGTTTTGTGTGTTTTTTAATAAGACACAGCGAAAGACGTGATTTGCTTGTGGGCGCGAAGCAGTTTCTATACGTACCTTCAATATTTATGGTATCATTTGGTAAAATTCGATATGAAAGTTCTGCAGGCATTGTTGATCGCTTGAGAATTTAAGAGTTTTATAATAATTGGTGTGAAAAAAGGGCTTAAATTTTTTTGGTGTAAATGTGATGTTAGACAAGCGTGTACTTTTAACCGCATGATATTTTGAAAGTAAAAGTAAACGTCATTTTAATGCAACATAGGTTTTTCATATTTAGCTCCTTAGATAGTTATTACAATTAACTATATTCTCCTAGAATTTTTTTTTCACAACTCATATTGTGTTGTTTGCACATCACAGCTTACTTTCTTCCATCCAGTTTTGCAAAGTACAACTTTCTTGCAAGTTCTCCTTTCAAATCCTTTAGTATTCATTGAGCCCAGTATAATAGCCACATTCAAGGCCATGACAACGGCAAAACAATTTCATCGATATCTGTAAGTAGCCTCAATGTATAACGAACATCCCAGGCATGAAGTTAGTGCGTTCAGAAACGATTGGTGGAAGGACTGAAGTTTCGGAAAATAAGGCGTACGACATCTCAAATTCTTCTTCTTCTTAAGTGCCACCACAATTCAATGCGGAATTTCTCGTTCTTAAAGGAGCTCCCCCAACCAGCTCTGTCTTTTCTCCTCTCTTTCCAGTTTCTTATATTGCATTTTTATTATCGCGAAGGTTCCAGCCGTTTATGAATGTCTTATTTCAAAGTCCAACTTTCTGCTCCATGGAGCACGCGGTAGCGCAGTTGGTTGAGTCGGAAGGTCGCGGGTTCGATTCCCGATGGTGTCATTGGATTTTGCGGCCGGTGTGTAGGACAGACAATATTACCACCTTCATATGCCGACTTTCTTGAAATCTGGGAGCCTCAACCTCCTGGAACACTCTGGCCCTGGCCAGGCCTGTAATGGGATTGTTTTAACTTTTGCTTTCTGCTCCATATGTTGCCACTGGTCTTATCAGTGTTTTATAGATTTTATTTTTTTCCTCTTAGTAAGGATCGATTTTTAGTAATCGAAAATTGCATAATGTGAGTTATTTGCGTTTGTAATTCTTTTTATAATATCCGGCATTAATTCATTTCTATTTGTTAGGACTGTACCAAGATATGAAGAAAAGAACGTGCAAATTACCGTCGGATAATATAGTATTAGCAAAGCATTCCTCCACCAAATGGCCATAGTCGTGCATTACTTACTCCATGGAGCAGAGTCCTTCTTGAGGAGGTAACCGGTTTGCAGCTAGTCAAGACATTCTCCGCATTTTATGGAATCCCTAGGTTCATTGCCGCATTCACAAGTGCCCGCCACCTGTACCTATCATGAGCCAGCTCAATCCAGTATATAGCCTCACATCGCACGTCCTGAAGATATATCTTAATATTATCCTCCCATTTACGCCTGGGTCTACCCAGTGGTCTCTTTCTCTCCGGTTTCCCCACCAAAACCCCATATACGACTCTCCACTCTCCCATACGCGCTACATGCCCCGCCCATATCATTCTTATCGATTTTATAACCGTACAATATTGGGTGAGCAGTACATATCACTGAGTAGTTTACTCCACTCCCCTGTTACCGCGTCCCTTTGGCCCAAATATTCTCCAGAACACCCTATTTCAAACACCCTCAGCCTACGTTCCTCCTTCAACGTTGTCGTGCGTACCTTTCAAAAACTGCTGCGTTATTACAAAGTCCAATGTTAGAAGTACATGGTCAAGAGTGGCAAAATGTAAGGCGTTTACACTGTGCGGGGATTGCCCACGTGGTTCATATGGCCAGAGGGCGTTATGAGGTGAGATATTCAACGTCAGTTATTTCAGTTTGCGTACAGAAAGCACCTGCACCCATCACTGTGTTCACCTGTGTACAGAGCGTCAAGTGTGGCAAGGACTGCACTGTGAGTGCTATTGCTACACCCCTTAACCCTTAAAACCTTGAATTAAATCCCATCTGCTATTTGCTGGCATTATTAGGAACTTACCATTTTCTCCACGTTAGCAGGATAAGGGTTAAATCATTAACCCTTAGGCTACTAATGTCATATATATATATATATATATAT
>Ga0268261_10001460_pt1 | contig 16263 bp, 5 predicted proteins | sample TergutNc150P1_FD_190353 | JGI IMG/M metagenome (GOLD analysis project Ga0268261, IMG submission 190353) | Nasutitermes corniger P1 segment gut microbial community from laboratory colony in Florida, USA - Nc150 P1 (SPAdes) (version 2) | ecosystem: Host-associated > Arthropoda: Insects > Digestive...
ATCCCGAGAGCTATGCTGGTAGTAGCGTATGCTACTGGTAGGGCCTCCCATGCCAGACAGGTCAAGGGTGATGACCCAGACAAAAAGGGATACCCTGGCCCTCCAGGTTGGGGGTTGGGCATGAGGCTAACAACCTCACCCTGTAAAAAAAAAACATTGTTACGAAACCTCAAGCGGAGGCCAAGGCCCACCCAGAGCTGTAGAGCCGATGATGATGATGATGATCATCATCATCATCAACACCATATTCATAAAAGCCTTCCATTGGGATCTGTTGTAATTTCAACCCAATTGAAACCTTCACACCAAATTTCCCTAAGATATGTTTTATGCATGTAGATCTTCCAAGCAGCCTCATCCATCTGGATTTTACAATTACATTTTTCATGATGCAAGATTTGAGGTTCTTATGGCAGTGTTGATGAATATTCAAGTCTTCTGTGTTGTGCCCTTTCAGCTAGTAAATAGTTACAACCTTCCTGAAATACCAGCAACTATTTACCAGTGGTAAAAGCATAACATCCCAGATGACTTGAATGTTCATATTTCATATGCATTTCTCACTTGCTCCCTGCATACCACATGTCCAACCAGTTCCTCATCATTACACTAACTACATCAGACACAGAACATAAACAATGGTCCTTACAAATTTAAAAAGTTTTAAATACAAAGATTAGTGTTTTCTGGGATGTGATGCGATGCAATCTCATCCAATGGCCTACATGGTGTCACATGTTGGATGACAGCAATCTTCACAGTCACTATTGTCAGAACCTCAGATCTCACATTTCATACTCAAGTACTACATTTGAATGTCGTATCAGATTAAAACGGGGGCTAGCTTTAGCTCAAAGTGTAGCTTAATACAGTAGTACCATAATGGTAACCAAGTGTGTGCAAAATAACATACATAGACTGAAGTCTGCTAGTTCTCAAGACAGTCATAATGCTGTGTTCAAGCACACTGCATTGAGTAAGACCACGAAAACCACAAACAAATGTCACTTAATCCACCTGACCCCTAGGTATACAACTCCTGTTAGGAAGGCAGATCTTTCCTTTGTGGTTCTACTGTACCAGATCTGTCAAAAGTAGAATGCTGAGTACCACTACACACAGATTATCAGTGGTGGTTTTGGCTGTTATTTGAACATTTACTGTACTTATTCCCTCTGTTATTAATTCATGTCTCTTTCTCTCTTATGGTATTAATTCATGTATCTTGTTTTGTTTTGTTAATAATTCATGGCTTTCTTCCATTAACTCAAGCCTTGCTCTGTTTTTTTATTAATTCTTGTCACTCACTTTGTTTTATTACAAATTCAAATATCTTGCATTGTTTCATTATGTATTCATATCTCTTGCTTTGTTACATTAATAAATTCCTGTCTCTTGCTTTGTTTCCAGAGCCTGGATCAAAGTGCACTACAAAGGATCTGCAGCAGTAACAGTCAATCATGGGAGTAGAACCAGAAACCCTATCACAATAGCCACCCATAGAGTGAACAATCTACACTTTCATAAAGAGTTAAAAATTCAGCACTAGAAATATAAACATGCAATAGAATGAATGAAACTTTTTTCAAGAACATAAAATCTAATTAATCTGTTATAAATTAATCAAAAGTTAATGAGCATTAGATGAGCTACAGAACAACTGTTTAGTTCATGATAATTTGCTGTGAAAGACTTCAAAGTATTTGGGGTTACAGGAAAAAATATGACTAACAATGTCATGGCTTGAACTTTATTAGAAAATGTAAAATATGATTTTTATTAACATGGTTCAGAAATTGTTGTACACCTAACTCAGTCCTCAGATCCTATATGAAAAAACAATTTGCTGCTTGCTCACTGAAAACACACTTCATAGACAAGATCCCATAACACTCTGTGTTATAAATAAATTACAACACTTAAAAATTTTGATGTGCAAAAAAAGTAAGTGAACTAATTCGCAGTGTTCATTAATACCATAGAATTAAACTAACAAAAATTTATATGAAACATTTGTATCATGTTGAGAAAAAATACGATGCAACCACTGACAAAGACTAATGTCCACTATCGCTTCCCAGATTTTCCCCATATGAGTCATGAAAAACAATGTAAAAACAACAAGATCAACTTATCTATATTACAAGAGATGTTAAAATTGCTGTGCACACATACTGCACTGTTTAAATAGAAAATTCACCCAAAGAAGTTCTTCCTGAGAAACTACCAACATTTCTCATCATATGTTTCCCTTTGACTCTTATTGCACATGGGGGTTTCATTCTGTAGACTCTGTCCTTCATATTACACCACAAATAAAAGTCACACAAGTAATACAACATAAATCTGGTGGTCAAAAACGATGACATACTCTTCTGTCACCAAATACCCCTTCAAAGAATGGTCTGCAGTGTTTTTTCTGGGGAGTTTTGTAACTCAACCCTATCTTGTCTACGGTTTATTCAGTCAGCACACAGTATGTTTTTGCAGGTTCTTGTCTTGAAGTGACCAAACAGAATTGACATTTTAAGTATGAATGCCTCTTGTGCTTTAAACCCTAATACTGGGAAATTTATCATTTTCTCCAAAACATTCTAGCAGAACCACATTCATACAGAAAAAATGGTAATCAACAGTATGTGAAATCATCTTCAAGCGCAATAACTAGTACTTCACACAATGTCAGACACAGTTGTGTGAATAATTTTAGTGGCAACTGCTGTTTCCAGCATACCAGTATTTAACACACTGTTACACTTCTGCACTCTTATGTGAATAGTTCTAATGGCAACCGCTGTTAGTGCTGAATCATTTTGCCACTATGGGGAGGCAGGAAGTGACAGCTGCATTCAGCTTCATAAATGGACACACTGTGTAACACATAAACATGTATATATACTCTGTTTCATGTTGTTGATACACAATTTTCTCTACCAGCTGCATAAAATATGTGTTTTAACGTAACATGCTTGATGCTTAGAGATTCCATAAATCTCCCCATGCAAATCAAGTACCCATATTTTCATCCTCTTCATTGCTAAGCATGCATAAACATTATTCAACGAAGATATCAAAAACTGTATAGAGCAAGTTTGAAAGGAACTTTGAAAATCTGAATATAACACAATTAAAATACAGAGGAGACACCTATGTGTACTTCCAGAAGATTTAAATTTTTTAGTTACAGAGTCTAATAGGGTAAACTATGACAGATACTACAAACTGTGTTCAGGAAAATACCAGATCATTTAATGTGCACATAAAAACACTGCAACTGTTGCTTTTACAATAATTCATTTTGTGCTGAAAATGTAAGTATTGATTGTTAACCAACTTCACAGCTAACATGTGTCATACAGAAACCAGGAACTGACCATAATAGTGGCAGGAATCAATCAAAATATACAACCTGAAGAAAACAGGTTGTCTTGACTTATGGGGTGTTACTTCCAAATTTTCTGTTTCTTTCCCCACAGTGGATTGTAATGTGGATATTTTCCTATTACAAGAGGGTAAGAAAAGCAATTCATACTTCTCTTGTTGAAGAAAAAGTTTTAATCCCTCCCTTGTCACAAACAAAAATGGAAGGACTAAATGTGCTTCAATAATAAAGTACTCAAATTTCTACACAGATGGAGCTTTACTTGCTAAACATACTAGTTTTCTTGCAACTGCCTGCTTCTCTCAAAATGTATGTGGTCAATCCATTATACTTCAAAGGGAGCACTGATTTTTTGTGCTCTCACAGTGAGGTGAAGTTTGTCTTAGTAGAGAGTGAATAATGTTGCCTTTGGAAAGTAAACAAATAAATGCTTAGGAACCACTTATCCTATTAATAACTGCAATGTTCTTGCCATAACTGAACTGGTCTGTTAATTCCCTTAGTGGTCTAGGAAACTTCTGCATATGTGTTCCCTCCCATACGATCCAACAGACAATTTAAATAACCACACGACCCACACACCATACACAATTTGATAACATCATACATCCTTAGATACTGTAACTGGTAAGAATTTCAGCAGAAAACATTGGATCAGTTACAGTAGTATAGTGTGGTTTGAACTCATTTTCCAAAATAATTGTCATATGAACATGGGGAAAGCCTCTTTTTTAAAACTAAATTACATATATCTCCAAATACTCTGCCTTTATTTAGGTCAGACAGAAGATGAACTTCAAGCAGAGCACAAGCCACACAAGATCATCTTGCTTTTCAGCTTTTTCCTTGAGTATAATTTGCTGGTAATTTCAGGCCAATTCAAATTGCACATGAACATGGTAAACCTATCTGGTTCTCCAAATTTTCCTACAACCACCACCATGCCCTGGAAATTTTGCTGCATATTCCTGCAACTTCCAGTAGAAGCCGATAGAAGGATCACTGTTCTTCCTGGTGGTATGCTGTCATGCTGTGCTGTAAAGTTTATACAATGTATGACCACATGGTCTTGGTAATTTGCAGCCTTCAGTGATAATATTCATGGCTAAGTTTATGCCTATTATCTTGAAGAGACACACATAATTGTTAAGCAATGAAATGCCACCTGAATAGGTGATGGATTAAATGTATGTTACCTCTCACTATTATTTATTCTGCTATTATTTATATTCTTTTAGTGTTGCCATAATTGGAGTAATTAAACTTTCAGAACTGACTGACATATAGTTTGCTTACATTATATGAAATATACAGCACATTACTTTTCATGTGGCTGTTAAGACATGTATTGTGCTGTTTGAAACAACAAAATATTAATTTTTTTAAAATAATGTACCTGAGCTGAGCATTTAATAACCCATAGTTCAGGTATCCACAACTGAAACAAATTCCCCTTGGTCTAATGGACTTCAGGTTTTGCATTATATAAAATACAGTACATCAACAACCAAGGGCAATCTGACATTGCACTTTTTTCTGAAGCTTACTAATATCTTTGAGTCTGCTCAAAGCAGGTGGGCAAAGCTGGTACAAATTACCTGGCCATGGCAGTCCAGAAGAGGACCCAAGGCCTAACTATGCTGCATATGTTTTTGTCATTCTTGATAGTATAATTATTTGCCAAGTGCACAAATTAACCCTTTCAGACCAAGCCCAAGTCACTCAGAAACTGAGAGTAGTCTACCCAATTTAGTGTAAAGATTTTCAGCCTGTCCGCCCTTGTTGGGGGCCCAAAAAATTATTTTCATCAGGGCCCAAACCCACTCTCAGCAGACCTGGCTCAAAGACCTACATTCTCAAACCCTCAAGATGCAAAATACATCTTTAACCATTACATTTCACTAAATAATAAGACATGTGGAGTATAATGTGTGTTATAAACGGAAGGATCTCAGCTCCCTCTTGAAGTGTTCTATTTTTTCACCCTCCTCTATTGACTTGGCAATTTATTGTATAGTCTAAATTCATGTATACACTACACTTTTTTAAAAACATTAGTTCTGCAAACCCAACAATGGAGATTCAACCTTTGTCATGTATTTTTAGGTGTACATTTCTCCATATTATTCATACTTTTTGTGTTTATTATTTTATAGCATATTATTTTCCTTACATATATGAAATGCACCGTAAGTATGTTCAGAGCTTTAAAACTTTGCCTACAGGAAGTACAACTGTTTACATTATTAAATAATCATGTAACTTTTTTTTTTTTGATTTGCTTTCAGAATTACCACTGTAAAACACTGAATCATACCTCATGAACTCTCTTTAAACTGTACAATACAATATGAGTCAATACAGAAGCATCATTTTTCCACGTAATGTCCCTGAGTTTCAACACACTTAGTCCATGGAGCCATACGTTTCTGCATGCCCTGAGAGCAATACAGCCAACAGAACAAAATTGTTTGTCATCATCTTTCCCAATACTTTCTAACTCACCTCAAAAATCTGTATTTCTAAAAATAATGATGTTCAGATATGAAACGTTTATATGTATTTCACTAGCAAATTTACTTCTTAATTGTAACACGCATATGCATGTCCCAACACTGACATGATTCATCAGCACTTGACATGTAATTATCCTTTCAGACTATCACTCTGCACCTAACCAAATTCTCTGAATAACCAAAATTATCAGTACACTGTCAACTGACATGACCATAACAATACTGTTCATTGGTATACCTATAATTTTTTAAATACATCAGTGATTATACTACAAACCATACTGCTCTTCTGGAGTGCTTTTTATATGTGCAATCAATTACATAGGGGCCTTTGAATGCAAAGCTAGGTCCATTTAGAAGTAAAAGTGTTCATAATAATACAAAGAAGGTAAATGGGCCCTAGACCCATGCATATAGAAGGTAATGATCTAAAGCCTTCGGTCATATAAATAAATGTACACAATTTTATGATGATATTTTCTAAAATGAAGGATTAAATAAAATATTAGACACCAGAAAAATTACATCATTCTTCCCCTGATTATCCTCTATTACAATCCAAAAATTCAAGAACGTTTCTAATACAGTCAAACACCAATATAGCACCACTGTTTATTCACAGGCATATGTGACAGTATACTGAGGATGTAAGGAAAGCAAAAGACCGCGTAACAAGGAATTTATGTTCAGAGACTTTCATGGGTGCTAACAGAGGGGAGCACTATATTGGGGTTTGATTGTACATAAGCCTGCCAGTGTATGACAAAGAATCAGTTCCATCCAACCTGCATCCTCACAACCCATCTCTCTAAATCCAGCATAATGTTATCCTTCCATCTCCTCTTGTATTACACATGGTTATTTCCAAGAGGTCTACTAAACAACATTCAACATACATTCCTTGTTGCCTGTCCTGACAACAAGGTCAGTCCATTAAAACATGTTAAATTGCACTCTCACCTGTACAAACTAACAAGCCCCTCATTATGTAACATACTCATAGCCTACCTCATTTTATTTCAAAATTTAGTACTTTCCTCGGCACTTGGAAGGTTTATTTTATGTGTAAAATGTTGATATTTAACATTTTGTAACATATTAGCATAGCAACACTAGTGACTCATGTAGTGAATATGAACCTTGGCCCATGTATCAGACAAAGATTAATTAGAGTTTGTAATATTTCAAAATTCTGGAGGAAGAGTTAAAGTGACACAGCAGTTTCTAGGCACACACACACAAACAACCTCTGCAATTAAGAAAGGAATAAAGGTCCTTTGCGTGAAGTCATAAATGAAGTCATGAATGACCACAAATGAGCAGGCAATGAGACAATTGGTGAGATACTAGAAAGTGTACAATACAAGAATAGCATGGGAAATATAAGCGAAGGAAGAACAGCATAATTTTTGGATTCAACATAAGTTATTTTAACACTCTGGATGGGATCGATAGGGGTTTAAGTCATACAATGAAAGTGAAGGAAGTAGATAGGAATGTGAATTAAGCACAAGGATGAGAAAAAAAAGCATTCAGTTTTGGTTAAAATTATGCAATTTTTAAATGGTTACAGACATTTAAAAACACGAGAACTTTCATCCAGCTTAAACATGTTAAGATTTGACCACTGAGTTATCTAAAATAAGCAAGGAAATTACATCACAAAGACTTTTTGGAGGACAAATTGATTGTAAATAAATAAAAGCAGAATCTAAGCTACGCAAGAGACAATGTTCAAGCAGAATATGTTCTGTGCTTTTCCCTGAAGCCTGTCCACCAGTGAGTTCACAACTCCGGAGTTCAACTTTTGTCAATCTCTTTGTCTCCACCAAGCAATCTACATGTCAACAGGTGACATTTCAAATTAACTCCATGCTTCTGTTACAGTCCATAGTACACACTGGCTTCTCTGTCTCCTGTATTCCTTGTCACATAGTCTACACTTTGCCAGTGACAAACCGATAGTATGTTTACAATTTATTGGTCACAACAATATTGAGAGAAGGACTGGACCTTGAAACTACCTCCCACATTCTTATATTGTTTTGCATACGATTTAGCCTCCCTAACAAAATTTGCAAGATTTCTTTAAGACAAAAAAAAAGTTCCACAATCATTACCATTTTCTTAATCATATTTTGGGGATGTGATCTGGCTTAGCATGCCCCAGTTTCTGCAGCTGGGATGGCGTTTTAAGTATATTCACTAGGACACTGGCGGGAAGATACCAGGTTCAAATCCTGGCAGGGCCAAAACTTTTTCTCTCCACCAAACATCTGGAGTTCTTTCCCAGGGGTAAAGCAGCCAAGGTATGAAGATGACCACTCTGTTACATACAGGGCTGAGACAAAGAATGAATTGAGGAGTACCTCCATTCCCATGTCTTCATGGCATGGGGACAATTTTATATTTGTACATTTTCCGCACCTAGAAAGTAGTATTTAACAAACCTTGAATGTGCCTATTACAGGCATGCATAGTATTAATTGCTCCAATGCATTTTTATAATGATCAAGAGATTAATATCAAAATCTGCTGTGTCAATATTAACTGAAATGTTAAAAAATTAATCCTGGGATAATATTATTAACCATACTGATGTAAATGAAAGCTTTAATTTATTTCTAAACACTTTTTTAGTTATTTTTGAATCACCCCTTCCTATGAAATATGTAACTAACAGTGTTTCTAATAACTATTGGATTGCAACACGAATAAAAGTATCTTGTAAGTGCAAAACATTTCTTTACTTTATGAGCAAGACAACCAACTGTTCTAAAATTGAAGTACATTATATTCAATATTGCAGTGTGTTACAGAAAGTAATTCAAAAAGCTAAAGAAGTGTACTACAATGAATTATTATCTTCATCTACAAATAAATCTAAAATGTCTTGGAACATATTAATAATGAAATTGGTACTGTGTCCAGTAAGAAGTTTACTCAGACAGAATTTAACCTTGGTAAAAAATACAAGCACAAATCAGCCAGCTAAGATTTTTAATAATTACTTTATAAATTCTGTAGATAAATTAATCACACAGCAACCAAAAACTGGATCACCAATGTTTTCACTCAGGGAATCATTGGTTTATGAGTTCCTGCAAATCATCAATATTCCAGTTACTGAGACAGAAGGTATATGCATAATATCTTCATTAAAAAATAAAACTTTATGTGGTTATAATGGTCTATCAAATAAGATACTAAAACTATGTGGTAGCCAAATTTCTAAACCTATCACTTACATTTACAATAAATCATTAACTTGTGGTATTTGTCCAAATCACCTAAAGTATAACCCCATATTTTAAGAAAGGTAATAAATCACAAGTATCAAATTATAGACCTATCTCTGTATTGACTGGCTTTTCCAAAATATTTGGGTTGCTCATATTCCATAGGTTAAAACATCCTTGAGTAATAACATTCTGGCCAAAGAACAGTTCAGTTTTCATGACAAAGTTTCTACTGAAAGTGCTATTTTTAAACTCATTGAGTTGATTTTAGTGCATGGAATAATAAAGAATATATAACGGGTCTATTCTGTGATCTAACTAAGGTTTTTCATAGTGTTCTTCATAAACTCTTGATTTTAAAGTTGGAATTTTATGAAGTAAAAGGTTCTATATTAAATTGGTTAAAATATTATTTGCAAAATAGACAACAAAGAGTTGTATTGGAATTTGTTAATTCACCTAATCTTCTATCGGACTGGGAAGTAGCTAGACATGGGGTTCCTCAGGGTTCTGTTTTGGGCCCATTACTGTTCAATGTGTATACTAATGATTTTCCATGCACCATAAACAAAGTTTCTCATACAATTCTTTTTGCAGATGATACTAATATTCTTGTTTCTTCCATTAATCTTAATAAACTAAATTCTAAATTAAATTCAGTACTACACTATATTTCTAAATGGTTTCAAAGTAATCAGTTGGCACTGAACTTAAATAAGATGCATATTGTAAAATTTACTTCTTCTAAGCTCCTAACTTACCCACTGAACATTGTATATAACAATCAAGCTCTTACTGTCAGTGAATATATCAAATTCTTGGGCATGCATCTGGACTGCAATCTAACTTGGAAATCACATACAGATAATTTAATTAAACAATTAATTTTGATTTGTTGCATGTTGAGAAAATTATTGTCTATTCTAAACGTAAAAGTTACATATGGTTTATTTTCCATATTTCTATACACAAATCAGTTATAGCATAATTGTCTGGTGTTCATCTTCTTCAATGAGAAATGTTTTCATAAATAAAAAAAAAAACAATTAGGAATATCCTGAGACTTGGATCCTAGGAGTTGTTGTAGACAAGGTTTCAAAAAGTTAGATATACTTACAATTCCTTGTTATATATTTAGGCCTTGTATTATTTGCTGTTAAAAACCTTAATATTTATCAAACTAGCTACTGTGTTCATGGTATGTATACAAGAAAGCAAAACAAACTGTACAAACCCTTGGTAAGACTTTCCTCAAAACAGAGAGGTGTCTACTATTCATCCGTTAAAATATTACTCAACCAGCTACCACAAAATATATTCAAATGTTGTAACTAACATACATACCTTTAAGACTTTGTTAAGAGACTACCTTGTTAAAAATGCCTTTTATTCCATTGAGGAATTTCTTTCTGCTGGTCATAATGATGTAGACATGTGAACAATTGTATTTAACTTGGTTTATGTTGTAATGCATATAGTTGCTTTGAGCTGTTGTGTGTTAATGATCTTTTCTTTGTAATTTATCAAGTTAGTTTTGTAACTTACTGATTTGACGTGATTGCATATTGCAATTTAGCTCTTTTCATGACGAATTCCACATTCAATCCCACTTGTGCCAGTGATGGATCTGAGAATGGATATGTATATGTATGTATGCTGTACAGTATTATAGTTCTTGGATCATATACAAAAGTAACTATTTCTATAAATTACTTTGCATTCTGTGGGATACTAAACTACCCCAACCTCACATTAATACGCCATCACAAGTAACATACCTTTGACACGTGATGTTATCCTATGTCCTCAATCTTACGTCTTCGGTTACAGTTTTACAATTACTAACACCATCACCACTAGTTTTGCTAAATAAAATACCATACAAATTACAGCAACTTTTAATCACTTCTGTTGCACTGAACGCCATGTCCATACATCAAACTGACCGCTGGCTCGCAATGACTTCTGCTGGCACGGAGTATGATAGGCACGGCGTTGAGGATTGGGCACAGATATTTATATATCTGCATTCAATTACCGGGAAAAGACTATAACCATTGACAAAACATGGCGATCTACAACATTCATCAACAGAAAGACCGAAACTTCACGCACCCATATAGAATGGCGAAATAGCATTGTTCTTTTCATAATGGTGGGGCAGCAGTGCAAATTGGTCTACTTATAGACCCACCGGAGACGAGTATATAATTTTGTAATCTCAACGGTAAACTATTTGATTGATGAATGACGCTAAAGCAGAGAGGTGAATTACGGTACGCGGATTGATGAAAGATGTTAAAGCAGAGAGGCGAATTACGGTACACGGTTTAGTAAACTGTGGTGCGTGTACCTGTATTGGTACGCGACCGTCACTCAAAAATCGAAATAAAGAACACGATAAAAATAAACCCAGCTATATTTGCTAATACACAGCATTGCTGGAAACATTATACGACGCAACCCCGCTCTCAGCCTCAACCAATCTTTCCAATTTCAGCCTTTTTTTTTTATTTACATGTACAATATCGGTAGTATACTGAAACTGTTAAATTTCATTTCGTGGTACAATACCAACAAATTAGAGAACGCCTGAGCAAACAGATATGAGATGACATTTAAAGAACAAACTTTCTCTGAAAAATTTGTTCCCAGACTCATTGAGATCTATTATTAAAAATGTTAAAAGGCTAGAATAAAATAGGAAATGTGGGTGTAATGTAACATTGTGGCATATTTGATCTATGCATCATGATGGTGCTCTCCTAATTCATTTCTGGGTCTTATGTGTATAAAGAACTATTACAGAGATCTACATGTATGATCCAGCTCATCGGCTGAAAAAACTGTTAATCAAAAATAAAGAGAAAGTAGATGCAGATGAGAGAGGCCTCCACATCTTGCACAGTGAAGTGAGAAAAGCTATCAAGGAGAGAGGGGATAAGAGGCTACAAAAGATGACGATAAACAAAAGTGGATGCACTGAGACTGTTGGGAAAACATGGTCTCAAAACTAATGACCCAAGTGATCAACATATATGTAACAGGAGAAAGGCCCAAGGATTTCATTGAATTTACAACTGGCTTAAAGAAGCCAAACACTACAAAATGCAGTGATCGTTGCACATACAGCAACAATAGTGGCAAGGATACTTATGAGAAGAATTGAAAAGAAAACTTGGGGAAGTTCAGTTTGGATTTGCAACAGGAAAAGATAGGGATGCTGAAAATAATATCAGAATCAACATACGGCATAGATGCGCACATAGAAAAGAACAATATTTTAGTAAATGAACAATATGGGTTTAGGACACATATCTCAACTCAGCAAGCCTCATACGTACATGTTGATAAATGGAATTCTGACTGCTATGTAATATAACTCACTACCATTCTATATTATTACCTTTAATTTGAATTCTTAACTCTTAAGTATATTTATATAAATACACACATATATGTAGATGTAGTGACATATTCCACTTCCAATTGGACTTTAAATTTTGTATTGTTATTTATTATATTATATTGGGTGGATGTCTATATATTATAAGTTGTGTTGTAATATACAAATTGTAATCTGTAATTGGCCTACGATTGGAAGATCTAAGAGAAACAGTATAAGATAGGAAAAAATGGCATACGTTGGTGGAAGAAAAGACTCAGAATAGAGAACGCACAAATGTGAAGTGAATTCAGGATAAGACAATGGCAAACCACTCCTGTACACCCTAGAAAATCCCCTGTAGGTTCACCAGGAATCTAAGCAGACTCGACAGACTACTACTACTACTAATCTGTAATTGACGTGTCCAATGTTACATGTGTGACTGAATGGATGAGCAAATAAACCAAATGAAACCAAACTATGAACAGCAATCTAGTAGCAGGAGGTATATTTTGTGACCTCCAAAAAGCATTGACTGCGTAAACTATAAAATATTACTAGATAAATTATAATTTTATGGAATTTATGGGAAATTCAAAACATTGAACAAACCTTATCTAAAAGGTAGATATCAAAAAGCAGCACTGGTGAATCTAACAGATAGCAGTAAATCCTCCAAATGGGAAGAGATAAAAAATGGTGTCACGCAAGGCTCGATTCTTGGTCCTTCATTTTTTCTTTTCGATATAAAAAGACTTGCCAAAAATAAAAAAATAAGGATACCAATATGGTACTCTTTGCAGACAATACCAGCATTTCTAGATATACAAACATGGTTCAAAGACAATTTACTTTCTTTGAATTTTAATAAAACCCAGTATTTAGAATTTTGAACAAAACATTATTACTATTATTATTATTATTGTTAATAAAGAGATTAAATATGATCAAAAATATATAACAAAAGCTACCATGACAAAATTTCTGGGATTAATTATAAATGATACATTACCTTGGAAACAACATACAGATCAGCTATGCACTGCTTGCTGTGCTATAAAAAATATTAAATCTTTCATATCACAAGATACCTTAAGAATAATTTATTTTGCCCACATACATTCTATCTTAAGCTATGGTATAATTTTTGGGGGCAATTCCTCCTATAGTAATAAAGTATAATAATAATAATAATAATAATAATAATAAAGTAAGAAAATTATTAGAATTATAATGAACACTGGGACAAGAGATTCATATTGGGAACTTTTTAAGGATACGAAAATATTGTTGATGTATTCACAATACATATATTCATTAATATTATATACAGTAAGCAATAAACACCTATATAATATGAATAATACAATTCATAAATATAGGTACGATAATAATCTACACCTTCCAATAATAAATTTATCAAAATTTAATAAAGGAGCATATTTCTCAGGAATAAAGGTTTTTAACCATCTTCTGGAATATATAAAAACATTTATCTAATGTCCAGAAATGTTTTACATCTACCTTAAAGAGGTTTTTATTTCAACATTCCTTTTACTCGATTGAAGAATATTTTAAATATAAGGAAAACAAAAAAAATATAGAAAGCTATGTTTCTATATATAGTAAAGGTGTTAATACATGTATGTTCTTAAAATCTTGTTATAAGAGATTATATTAATTCTGTTGTATTTCACTATGAACGTACTGTATGAGCTTCAACAAGTATTCTTAATGTGATATACTATTGTTGCTTATGTGTATATGTTCATGTATATACTTGTTTATATTGAATTAATGACAATTTCTATATCCTTGGTTGATTGTAGCTATGCTGGATCTATGGAGAAATAAATTATCATGATGACAATGATAGATGAAGAAGAAGAAAGATGTGTGTGCTTGCTTCAACACTTGGCAGAAGGCATTTGTATAAAGTGGGCAAAATTAATGCAGAAAGTAACATAAAATGGCATCAAGTGATGCAAAAGAAGATTGTTTAGCAAAATGTACATGGATCCAGGTGTGAAGGGTATGATTGGACAAAGTGAAGACACGAGGTGTGAAGATTGGAAGAGGAGTTAGACAAGGATGCTGTTTGTCATTGTTTCACTTTAACTTATACAGCAAATACCTTACCAGGAAGTCTCTCGAAAAGTTTGGAACTTCAGAATTGGAGGACAAGTAATTTGCACTGTGAAATATGCAGATGACATTGCGCTGCTGTTTAAGGAAGAAACTGTGGTACAGGGCAAGACTGATAAGACAACTTGAAATTTGAAGATAATATGGAATGGAAATGAATGTGAAAAAAAATAGGTAATGAGACTCTCCAGGCAGCCATCCCAAATACAGATTAGGATAGGTCCAAAACAACTGGAGAATGTGAAATATTTTAACTATGTGGGTTGCATAAAAATAAATTATGCAACATGTAAAAGTGAAATTAACCCTTATCCTGCTAACATGGAGAATAGGGTGAGCTCCTAATAATGCCAGTAGATGGCAGATGGGATTTAATTCAGCATTTAAAGGGTTAAATCCAGGATTGCCAAAGCAGAAGCAGCATTCAATAAGAAGATAAAACTTTTCATAAACAAATTGGACTTAAATTTAAGGAAGAAACAATAAAAGTGCTACAATTGAACCACAGCTTTGAATTATGCTGAAAATTGGACACTTTGGAAAGTAATCAGAAATACTTTTAAATTTCAAAATGTGCTGCAGGAAGATAGAGATCAGTTAGTCCAATCAGATGAGAAATGAAGCAGTATTACATTAAGTCAAGGAGGAAAAGAATATCCTACATACAATAAATAGAAAGACCAACTAGACTGGTCACATCTAATGTTGAAACTGACTTGTAAACCATGTTATGGAAGGAAAGATAATAGAAGGAATAATGGGAGTAACAGAAAGATATGACAGAAGACATCAGCAGTTACTGGATGAACTTTAAGAAACAAGAGGGTACTCGAAATTGAAAGAAGAAGCACTAGATTGCACTCTGTGGGAGAATTGGATTTGTAAGATGCTGTGGACCTGTCATAAGAAAAACTACAGAATGAATGCATGTGGATGAAATTGTTATTGCTGTTATTATTATTATTATTTATATTCTCTATTAAAGACAAATACTAGTAACAGCAATAACGAGGAATGTTGAGGCCTTAATAAATGTCTAAGCCTCATTCTATTTAACAGGGTCCACCCCAAGTTTTAGATGACTTGGATAACAGAGGCTGCAGGAGAGACATCAACATCCCTTACACCCCATCACCCCCCTCCCCAAAACAATTATCTTTTTTTTCTGCCTTGGAAATATGGAGCACATTTTTCAGGAAAATGAGAGACAAATAATAAAAGGGTTGCCATGGAAAAATTATGAATTCTATTTTGTATTGTTGCATTACGTACGTCACTGTCCACATACAAAATGTTGTGTTTACATTGCAAAACTGACAAATCAAATATTCTTTGTGTCATATTATGTTCAATCACCTAGGGCTAGTCTGGTTGAGCTGTTTTTGTTACTATCTCATAAGAATTTAAGATAAAATGTAGTTGACATGAAATGTGTATTTTCCTTTTCTCTACAATTTTATTTCAAATTCTTATCCACAAAGGAAGAATTCTGCATTATCACAAAAATATTTAGGTTTTCAATTGAAGTGCCTGATGTATCTGTCCACTTTAAAACTGAATTTTCTTCACCAATTTTAACAAATGCCCCCCCCC
>Ga0268261_10001461_pt1 | contig 16260 bp, 5 predicted proteins | sample TergutNc150P1_FD_190353 | JGI IMG/M metagenome (GOLD analysis project Ga0268261, IMG submission 190353) | Nasutitermes corniger P1 segment gut microbial community from laboratory colony in Florida, USA - Nc150 P1 (SPAdes) (version 2) | ecosystem: Host-associated > Arthropoda: Insects > Digestive...
CCCCCCAAAATAATACGCTTGTTCTGAATTTATTGTAAGACTGGGTTAAAAAAAACCCCAGTGCAAAGCTTAAAGACATTGTGGATGTGATGCCATGTCGACTGGTTAATAATGTGTGTTGTTTCTGCAGTTTTTTAGCATAGAAATAGGTCAAGAAAATTGAACCAAAGTGTTCTTGAATCTTCATCAACACTCATGTTACAGCTCTACAAATGTTATTCTCATTTGACACAGAGGTACTATTTAATGTGAATGAAATGTTCACAGCCACACTTGTGTGCTACAAAGAAAATGTCAGTTGGCAGTTAACATTTGTCTTTGTTCATTCTCCCATATCTTTTGGGCCATATGGTACTGGCAATCTTGAACAGTCATTTCACAATGTCAGAGAAATATAAAATACTTGTAAATACTATTGTACACACACTAGTGGGTGCATTCACCACTTATGGAAAGAAGAGCAGAATGAAAGTACTCATCTTGAGGAATTAATTTATTATCAGTAACATAAAAAATAACAAATTATAAACAATAAGACAGGAGTGGACAAATCCCAGGAGCCAGGTAAACCAGATGACTAAATTTTGTATGGGAGGTGCACAACACTTGTAGCTCCTCAGTATGGAATTTGATTCATGTCATCCTTCTGGCATTAGGCAAACTTGGCGGAGCCTAAATTTTTGGAAAATTTGTGCACCCCTGGAATAAGGCATCACAACAAACTTTACAAATCAGAAAAAATAAAAAGATAATGGTTTGTGATCAAATCATCTCAGGTGACTGGCCACATCCATTTAGAGCAAACTGTTCATCTGTATGACCAAGTGTTTAGACAGTACATCATTAGCAAATGATGAGACTGGGGAGGTCTCTTGAAATGTCTGACTTTTGCTCCAAATGGACTTGGCTGGTGGTCCATGAAGATTACATCATATTCAGTCGGTATGAACTTGCAAGTCTTAATTAAGTTCATTACTATGTACAAAATCCCTGCGCTACAAGCCAGAAGGTCGTGGGTTTGATTCCCGATAGTGTCATTGGATTTTTTCATTGACATAATCCTTCCAGTCGCACTATGGCCCTGGGGTCGACTCAGCCTCTAACAGAAATGAGTACCAGGAATATTTCCTGGGGGGTAAAGGCAGCCGGTGCGTAGGGCTGACAACCTTACCACCTTCATATGCTGATTGTCTTGAAATCTGGGAGCCTCAAGCTCCTGGAACCCTCAGGGCCTGTCCAGGCTTGTAATGGGATTGCTTTACTATGTACAAAATATATACTTCAGTTATATACAAATAAATATTTTGAATTGAAAATAATATATATTAATAACACATAATACTTGATGTATGTAGAAGAAGGTATTTATTGCAGACAAACCAAGAAGTTTAAAAAATAAAAGAAAGGCAAACTTGATTTCAAAAATATTAAAAGAAATAGAAGTTTAAGTGTGAAGATGTGTACAGTATGGAGCAGGAGTCAACTGAAAGCTATACATAATTTTGCCACTCCTCTTCCCCAAAAGCTGCACCAGATGCAGCTGCTATATTTTACATACTTTTGGCTGCATGTGAGTGCATCCATTTTACTGCACTTAAACTTGTATAAAGAGTATGGCTGGAACAAAATAAGTTCAGGGGTGGGCATACGTTGCAATTCATTGTGATGATGGTAAGTATGTAACCTCTGATTAATATGAGCATGTGGCACACTGTGGCTGCAGGTTCAGTTTTGTGGGTGATTTCCCTTTCATGAGTGTGCTACTGCAGGCATGTTTTATAGCAGCAGTGATGAATGGTTGACATTTCAGCATGTGCTGACACTGTTCATGAGAGATCAAGTCCATTCACCATCCAGATACATCTCTCATGAGTGCTGCTGCATCTTTCCCATGAACTCTAATGCCCAAAAGATCCATCCCAACTGTAGCCGAACATTTCTGGTACATTTGTTAGTCAAGTAAAATGACTGCTAGCCCTCAGTTACCGGCAGTTCGAAGCCATCCATCAAAAATTTCACTGTGAACGTCCATTCAAAAAAAACCTTTAGTGAAAGGGAGGAAAGGTTTCCTCCAGAGATCTTCGAGTCAGAAACCCTGCGAGCAGCCGACAAAGGGAAATACAAGTCTGTTTAGCTGATCCCTGAAAGGTGTGGGAAACATGAAGTATTCATAATGTAACATACAATGAAGGGCAACAGCCCACCACAAGCAAACCTTCAACCCAAGACTAAAAATAAACTAATAAAAGAAACTTTCATAGCAACCATGAGAGTCGGATGTTGGCATTCAAGTAAGCGAGGTTGCTCATAGTGAGGTCACCTAAAGCACAGATTAATAGTTCTGGAGTGAAGTGACTGTTGGTTCCTAGTACGTAAGATTTCAGTTGTGTGACAGAAGGAGGTCGAACAGTTGGTAGTTAACTGGACAAGTGCAAACTTTTTACCTCAGATGCAAATAAATAAATAAATAAATAAATAGTGAGGACTTTTATCATATTTGATGAACCCCACCTGCATTCCTTAAGAAGTCTCACCTACCATACTGAGCATGTCAGGACATACAGTGAGAAAAAAGGGTGATCATGTACACCATGTTAGTGTTGTATTACTTGTGATCAGCATCAGAATCAGGACACTTCTGAAACCGTGCCACTGCTGTGCATGAATAGACTAAGTGAAAAAATGTAACTCATTTCTTGGAATTTAAAAACAATGAATTTTAGTTCATCTGAAATATGTTTAAAATTGTGGGCAAATTTATTAGACATTGGATGGGGAGATTAAGTACAAATATCACTTAACCATTAATAGAAAGATAATCTCTATTAATGGAATAACCATCCTGCCATAATCAACTCTCTTTATCCAAGTTTGAAGAATATAATTTCCCATCTGTATAACAAATTTATTAAATATTTCTGTATAAAATTAATTTAAATTTGAAAATCTACTATGTAAGTTAGTTTCATATAAATTCAAATCCTTCATATTTTTTGTCTGCTATTTTTGTTTCAGGTAGCAAAATTTTGCCTGCAGTGTCAAAACCCATGATGTATGTTGCAGTAGCGCCATTATTTTCTTCAGATCTTAGCGCAACAATCACTTGATCTGAGCTTCCAGGGATGAATTTGAAACTAGAAAATCCATGTGTAGGAATTATGTTTCCAACATAAAGCACCTGCAACATAATTAAAATGAATACATATACAAGAGAATATTATCAGCAGGAGTGTATCATAAGGTAAGGCTGCAACATGGATACATAGAACTACTGATATGTCTTGTGAACACGCTGATCTCGACCTTTGTCAAGACACACCAGTTATGCAGTGTAAAATAAGGCTGGTGTGTTCCCTGACTTTTGTTTAACTATGTCAAAAACTTAAGAAGTGTTGAGACATAAAATATGTGTTTGTTTTCTCTACAACCTCAGAAGTTTTAACCAAAATTGGAATGTGTACAGTTTTGGTCAAATATGAAATTTTATGTAAATCTAGTTGGTAGTTCTTGATTTGTAAAATCTGAAATTCTCATAATAGTGTTTCTGTGGATTCAGGCATTCTCAGATATAACAGTGCCTCTGGGTGAGACCCTCCTGATATTTTTACCGCACTGCAATTTTTCAAAATGTTGGGAACCTCTCACCCAATAATTCCATATCATATCCCAGAAGACCTGAATCCCCAGTTCTTGCATTCTTTCATGCACACAAGCAGACAGGCCTAGTGAAGATATTAAGTGTATTTTTGTTGCAAACATGCGACAAGTGACTGGCACGAATACTGTGGTATGGCAGCTGTGTATCTGACAATAAACAATACACAAAATTAAACATTTTTAGTATGTAGAACACACAGTAAAATTAAGTTTAAACATGGAACATATACAAACTTGGCACTTGAGAGATCCTGGCACTATAAAATTTCTTTTACAGTCCAATTGTTAAGACAGATGTAGTAACAATGAAACACCAACTGGTGAATATCTCTATGCACAAGTATGATTAATTCATACTGTTAGGAGCTAAGTAATACTATGCATGATCCAGAAGATACATATGAGCTCTCCAGAAACTTCTACATGACATGAAAACTTAAATGCCATGTGTTTTGCATTACTTAAATACAGACAAAAGGGCATAACATGTGAACTTATGTTAACCCTTTCCTGTACTCTGAACGCCTCTGATATAATTTTTACGTACATACCGTGCATCTTGATAATTATCAAAGTTTTTTCATCAACTAATGCATAACATGTGAACTTATGTTAACCCTTTCCTGTACTCTGAACGCCTCTGATATAATTTTTACGTACATACCGTGCATCTTGATAATTATCAAAGTTTTTTCACCAACTGATGCACAATTGGATAGTCTTAAAAACAATTTTAAATTTGCATTAAAATTGACATTAAAAAGTTCCTACATGTTTTGGTGTAAAACATCATCATCAGGGAGCACACTGTCTGAGGCTTGCTAAAGTTACAATTGTTAAAATGAGTTAAAATACACTGATGTGGTTCATTCGGCGGTGTGGCCACATATATTATTATTTGGGCTGCAATGAAAAACATTGTGTCAAGCACCGCAGCAATATTATATTAACCAAAAGAAAAGAATGGTATCAAAATTAGTTGGACTCACCCTTGTTAGCGTATGTGTGTGGCACTGGTCGGAATCAGACTGAGTTATGGAATCTATAGTTGGCCACGTGACGTGGGAGCCAGCTTGTACAGAGGATTTGTCACTGACCTGCTGTTCTTCGATCAACACGTTACATTGGTGAAAGGCTTGCATGTAAAGAGCTTCCCAACAATTCATCCTTGTTCCTTTATTGCATGGTTTTAATAATTCCAGTGTTTCCTCTGCAGTGCCATACTCATGTCTATTGTTTAGCATGTGTATTGCATATGCTGAAATTGGATTATTGGTTCTTATGTATCATGTGTGTTCTTTATGTCTTATTGCTATCGATCTGCCTGATTGTCCTGTCCTACATATGAGTTGTTGCAAGTGTTACACAGGAATTTGTATATCCTGCTACAGTTTGTGTTGGTCTTGGTTATTTTGTCAATGAATTGTTGATGTATAATGTTTTAGGCATGTAGGGCTATATTTAAGTTAGAGTGTTTGAAGAGATTGGTTATTTTTCGTATTAGTGGACTGTGATACGAGAACGTTACCCATTTTTTGGCTTGTTGTGTTGTGGTTGGAAGTTTTTGTTTTTTGACTATCAGCTTCTTCTTCAGGTTGTGAATGATATGCAATGGAAATCCATTATTTTGAGCTACTGCAAGTATGATTTTCCATTCTTGTTGTTTAGCTTGTTTTGTGATTGGTAATGTTATCATTCTGTTTATGTAAAAATTGAATGCTGGAAGTTTGTGTTCGAGGGGGTGGTTAGAAGAGAACTGTATGGTAACATCAGTACGTGTAGGCTTCCTATAGATTCCTAAGTCAATGCTGTTGGTGTTTCTGTGAATGGAAAGATCCAGATAGTTTATGGTGTTGTTTTCTTCTTCCGATAGTTTGAATTCCAAATGTTTGTCTATGTTATTCATATGGTTCAGAATTGTCTTTTCATCTGTTTTGTTTTGGTAAAAAATTATCAAAATGTCATCTATGTATCTTTTGCAGTATATTATTCCTTTGTTTTCCAGCCATTGTTTTTTATATTTTTCTTCCAGAAACTGAAGGTAAATCTCTGCTATGGTGCTTGAAATGGGTGATCCCATGGCAATGGCTTTTTCTGGTTGGAAAAATTGGTTATTATACTGAATATAGTTTTGCTTTAGAATTACTTTAAGAAGGTATAAGGTTTGTTCTGTTATCGTATTATTATTGTAATGTTTATTAAGCCAAAATTTATGGACTTGAAGGATGTTTTTTACTGGTAAATTAACATATAAATCTTTTATGTCTAGGGTAATCATTCTATTGTGCTTATTAACTTGAATATTGTTCAATTCCTGTACTATTTCATACGAATTCTTGACGGTATATGTATTTGGTAAATTTATTAGGTTATTTAACCTTTTATTGAGGTATTTAGTGATTTTGTAAGATGGTGCTTGTACATTATTCACAACCAGCCTAACTGGTTCATTCTCTTTGTGTATTTTTATAAGTGCATTGAGTTTAGGTGCTCTTGGTTTTATGTTTAATAGGTGTTTGTTTATGTGTTTGTCTATCATTATGTCACATTTTTTAACTGCTTGTTGAATTTGTTTCTGATGAAAAAACTTTGATAGCCTCTGATATAATTTTCTCATGTTGGTCCACTTTTTGTTGCCAACTATAGACTTACTGCCACATTATGGTCTTGTGCTGAGGATTTATGTTTGCTCTTTACATTCTTTACCATCTCTTGTCGTAGTAATATATAAGAAACAACAAATGATAAAGGAGTTTGATATTTTCCAGTACCAAATTAATTTGTAGCAGAAAATGAAAAGTATGGGAAAGGGTCAAGTCCACTGTTTCTGCACTTGAATATCCTCGGAACAGTATTAAAGTCACAGCATACCTTAACGTTTGTGAATGCATCATCAGCTGTAATCATTACATTGCAACCTCTAGTTTCATCAAGCACATCATTATAACTTTCTTTTGAACATCGCCGTGGAAGGAAAAACCAGCGATCATGGACATCGCTCCATACCACTGCCTCATGCGTAATATAACCTATAACAGAAGCAAAGAAAATAGAAGAGATGTAACTTTATAAAGAGTACAGAGAAGTCCCAAAGGCAGGCTTTGCTGTTATCCTACCTCTTTTATACCCAAATACAGAAATGACATTTTCTTTATGTTCAGGATCTATATCACATCAATTACATAAATTAAATTACAATTTTTGTGTATTTTACATTAATACAGGTGGAGTAGCTAAGTCAGAAAAGTGACTAAGCCACAAACCGGCCCTTGGCATGGTATGACAGCTTTGTCACTGGTCTCTGAAATTTGTAATTATAATATTTTAATATAATTTTTGGTTGTAAATCATGTGTTAGACTGTAGCAGTACAAGGACAGACAATTTCCAACTCGTGTAGAGGTTCTGTTCCTGAAACTTGTACGTAACCCAAAAATTATGAAGTCCGAATTCACCCAACCCCCACATATTTATCATACTACATTGGTTACGTATACATTTTTACTATGTCAAGTGTAAATAATGCAAAATGTTATTTCTGTCATTTTTTTTTACATGAAACACACAAAGTAAAATACATTTAATAATTACAGCATTAATAGTTAACAGTATTATTATTATGTATGTTCATTAATAGTATTAATTATTAATACGAATGTTTTACATAAGTATGAAATTACTACGTCACATACTATGTAACCTGGAAACTGTCTGTATTACTGATTCAGTAAGTTTGGAAGTGCCTCAGCCTGTGTTCTTCCCTTCATAGGACAGACCAAGTCATACAACCATAAAAAATGGACAAAATTATATAGTTCAGTATGACAACAAAATATTAATATACTACTGCCATTATCTTTGACAGTAATATATTAGTCTTTCATTGCTATTATATACATGATGAGATTAATTACCTTGAAGTTACAGTTCCACATATTTTAAACTTTATATTCTTAGGCAGCACATGACTTCTTTTAAAAGAAAGGTAAAGATAACATACCAGGAAATTCAATCCCAAGAACTCTTCTGACTGAAAGATATTTATGATACCAGTTGTGATGTTCTACTTCCCCAGTTGGACTAACAGTCTTGACCCACTGTGGATATGTATTCACTGCTTCCCCAGTGTTTGTTGTCCACTCCTTCCCAAGGCTTCCAACATACAACTTCCTCTGTTTCACTGCAGCCCATTCTGATTTGAAACCTGTAATGCAAAATTTTATTGTTTACAAAAGAATGCAAAATTTTGCTCCTTGTTTATTTTACATTTACATTACTAGTTACACTAGTTTTAGGTCAAATTGTACCTTACCTAAATTAGCACAGTAATGTTCAAAGTATGTTAGTGCATTACACATTTTATAATGAATGTTAGAGAAAATGTATAAAACTCCCAGTAACATACTTGCTCAAATATAGATTATTTGCATTTTGATGTGTCATGTCATTATTGCTTATAGCTTTCAGGTACATGTATAACATGTTCAGTATAATAAAATATTTTTAAAAATGTATAATACAAGTGAATGGTAAACAGTGATAAACAAACCTTTATTCATCCGACCATGTCCATCATTAAGTATAACAAATGGTATCACTTTATCATCCAGTAATTCATAAACAATCCCTGTCCTGTCATCAAGAACATACAGCTTTCCATTAAATACAATAAGTTCAGAGAGTTCCATTCCTCGACCTGATTCTCCAATACTTGACTTCAACACAATCGGGTCGCCTGTATCCCAGGATACCTTAATGCTGTTTGAAATAGGATTCCATAATAGGTATCCCTTTCTGTAGTAACTCAGCCACGTAAATTCTTCAGTTTTGCTTTTTGATTCTTGGTCAGAGTCACTAATCATTCCTATTCGAAACTGGATTCCTTTAGGTGTTCTTTTTGGTGGTGTCAGTGGATAGGTAGTGTTATAATTATCATGACTGGAAGTAGTCACAGTTTGCATATATAGTTTGACTGTGGACTTATTTTTAAGATTGTCTACATTGACAGTGGAATGATGATCTATAGCATATGTATACACTATTAACAGCACTACCAAACCAATAAAGGCAACAAGGCTAACAAACTGTGTTTGAATACGTAAAGTACTATTCCCTACGCGGTAGGTTGTGGGTGTTCGAATGGCTTGTCTCCATTCCCTCAGTGACATCATTTCACCACTGTCGGAATCTTGAGGCATGTATGCAGCGTGGTAACTAAACACTAAACGTAACTGACAATCACTACAAGACGAGCTACATTCTCGTTTTTTGTTTCAACACACCACATGTTACGGCCGCTTTCGTGTCACTTCCGTGCCTGCGATTGATCCCCAAGTTGCATCAACAAACGTCAAATTCATCTGATGCAAGTATGACCATGCACCATCATACACATATACGCGACAGACAGCAAGAGTTAACGCCCCATGGCCACGTCGATCCATGAGTTCGTCGGATACCTCGCATCCACACTGCAGGACTTCAGCTCATTGCAATCTACCGATCGCAGACACGCTGTGTTGGCATACGGGCACAGAACATATGCGGCATACGGGCAACATAAAGAAGACAAAAGTACCACTTCTAATTTATGTGCGAAGTATGGTATTGGTATTTATTAGCATCCGTAAAGTCACATAACACTGGCCAAGTCACAACAATATACGAACCATGGCAAGAAACAAATAAATTGCATAGATCAGACACGAACACTCCACAGTCCAAAGCCACCACATGACTACAACAATATATAAAATTACGACCATATGGGTAATTACAATTATTTACCCCGGTTCCCAGTACCCACAATTACTACAATGCTGCCTGTAAATATTCTACGGTACAAAAAGCATTTTGCAAAGTTATGGATCGCGGCTCCTTTTTTGAAATTACTAAGTGTGTGTAATCTTTTTATTTTTTCAAGCAACTTATTATATAATTTTATGTCCATATTTGCAACACTGTTTTGATATAAAGACGTGGTATAACCCGAGATATGGGGGTCACGACTGCCTCTGGTATTATATTTATGTACATGATAATTATGTTCAATATTCATATGATACTTATTTATAGAACATGACACTTTTAAAATTTAAATTGAAGCAATTGTTAAAATCTTATGTGCCTTAAAACCAATACTGCAGGATGTACATCCTTTAATCTCAAAATCAAACTATCAACTTTTTTTTGAGACAAAAAACCTTTTTACTGTAACTATCTGTTAATCAAAATATAATACCGTACTTCATACGAGACTGTAAATGAGCATGATGCAGAATTCTGAGTGGTGATTTATTACCTCTTTTAAAGATTTTATAATAAAATATGCCTCATTCAAGCTCTTGCGCGCCGGTGCCACATGTATGTGTTCGCTATGGTCATTTCAGTAATATATCATTAGAATTTGGATTAAAAAGGAACGAAATCCGAAATGTGTGCCACGGATCGGCCGTGGTGTAATGTTTCTCCGTGGCACCACGTGCGCGATGTGTGAAGTATGCTCAGCGATGTGACAAAAATACTCGCTGATCTGCAGTACAAATATGGCCGCCCGGTCAGTTCTCAAGTTTCCGAAGGAATTGAAAGAATTGCGGTTGCATTTGTGTCAGTCCTCTGCAGCTAGTAAGGGGGTGAGGTATGGGATATTGTGGATATAGGTTTTTGTTATGCACACTTGAAATATATTTATTAGTAGGTTTGTGGTTGTAATTATCGATAGCAGTGTATAAGTTACGTTTGTACGTAAATATTGTAGTGCATAATAATGAACCACGTTTTTATATAGAAAATGACTACATGAAGGAGCCGCACGAACAAGAGAATACGCATTCGCATCGCTGTGTTGATATGAATCATGACGTGAGCAGAATTTAGTGGTAGGTTAGGTAATTTACAAGGAATCATTTCGCCTTAAGGCTGGGAAAGGAGGAACGAATTCAACTTTTGAAGAAAATGTGTATGCCAGCCGTTTGCATTATGCAGAGGAAGTTCCAGTTCTGGCGGGTGTTGTTTGAACTATTTATATTTGTTGAATATAATGAATGAGAATGAGATCTCTATCTTGTTAATGGATTTTCTCTATTATACACTTTTTCTCACTATTTTCTAAATATAAGTACCTGATAATGTCCTTGTAGGGCCGAAACATGCAGTACAGTTTGACTTTAAATAACTGCCAAAGTTGAGTTATGATTGATAATTCCTGTACTTTCCTCTTACTTGGCAGGATTAGTCAAAACGCATTGGTGTTTCAGTGATAAGTTGCTAATTTATGTGAGTGGTATTCTTTGGTGCTTGTGACTTAATGTGATAAAATTTAAATCAGCGTAAATTTCCATTCGTGTCAAATGTGTTTGGTTAAATAGAGGTATTGAACATTGTAATTTATAATAAGTATCCTATATTATGTCTTCTCTTATGGTAATACCACCCAGCCACTATAGTTATTTGATTACTATAATCTCATGACATGAAAATAATGGATTCCTTGAATCTAATCTAATATTCGTAATTGATTGATTTCAGAGACTTTATTGAGACACATTATGTTGGCTTGAAAACTTCCAATCCAAAATTTCCCATCTTGATTAGAGAATGCAGTGGAGTTCAGCCACGACTGTATGCCAGATATGGTAAGAATGACAGGCTTGTTATGCATGTACATGTGCAAACCTGTTCTTAACTCTGTGCTACTAAGGTGGCACACTTCAGACTTTACCGTGTGTCTGCGCATATTGTTTCATTATTAATGAAACTGTTATCATAAAGCCATTGAAATTTCATTGGGAAATTGGTATGGTCATGAACATCAGTTTGTTGCAACATGCATATTTGTATTTGTGGTAGGGACACTGACATATTACAGGTTCACCAAACATACATGCTGTGTACAGGGGGCTGCACTTTTAGGCTGGTGAGGTATGGAAACTGCACTGATTTGTGCTGCCATCTGGAGGCACACTTCTTCTATATAGTACTAAATCAGCATACATTATATTGCTGTCTACTGCTGTCATACTCTCGTCCTGTTCGTAACCATTTGATAACATATATAATGACAGAATGGCAAGCATTGTCCTTTTGTATTGTGGAATAAGAGGGTATTTGGATTGGTTTCCTTTGGTTTATTCTGTTTATATAGATCATAAATTGTGTAAGCTAGTAATTACACAACTTGTGCTGTTGCCTTGTGAAAGTTTTCATCTGTTGGTTGTCAGAGAAGGCTTCAACACAAAATTTTAGATTGTTACAGCTGTAATGGTGAGGATTCAGCTCTTCAGAATGTGATGCCATGTTGCTTGGCTTGATTTTTAGTGTTTTGAAGGATCATAGTGCTTTTGAAATACCGGTAACCACCGGCCCGGTGACACAGTGTCCATTCCAAAAGCCTTGAATTCATAATTTCCAACACTTCATGCTCTTAGATCACAAGAATTCCAAATTGGACAGTTCCTTGAAACTGATTATTAGGTTTGACCTGCATGAGACAGATGAACACTTTAGCTTCTATCAGATGAGGTGTTCCATATGAAAATGATTTAAATTTTTAATTGGCAACAATATTGCTAGTGTTGGACTCATTTTATCTTACAGCAGGCATATAATCGATAGTGTCACCATAAATTTTGCAGAAATGGTCTGGGACATTGAATTTTGGGATCAGAAGTGGAATGCAATATCAGACTCTGTTCATTATCCATTTGTCAGAGGGGGCTGGTAAAGCAGTGTTGCTGTTTATGATAGATATTGTTATGGCTGTCACAATAAATTCTGGGAAATGGCTCACAAATGGTGATGTAGCCAATTTCATGGAGCATACTCCTTTGTGAGAAGCTGTTAGTTGTTTATCATTTTTCCCACTGATATCTGTTATGGGCCTCATGAACCATGTCAGAGAACCTGTCAAAGTTATTGTGTAACATTTCCCAACATGATGGTCTTCCTACAGGGAAGACTTATTTTCCATTATCCAGCTGATAAGCTGGAGGACTGTCCCTTAGACATCCATGACCACTCTTTCAATGTATTTACACCTAATTTTTTTTTTTTACCCAAAAGCTGCTGGCATCCACAGACTGAAAAAGCACTGTTACAAGAAACATTAAATTTTCGGAATTTGACTCTTCTGGGTTGTCGGCACTGATTAGCAGGGTTATCGATTCCAGACATTTCAAAGGAACATGCTGCTTTCATCTTCAAGGGTCTGGGAGTCCAACAGTAACCCTGCTGCTCATTGTGATGACCCACAGATCTGAATCCTGAACATCAGGACTGTGGAAACCTCAAATCTTGCATTAAATTTTCACATTGAGCAGTTGCTGTTTCTGGTGCTACTATTTCTGGATTCCATGCTGTCAGTTACACATTTCATATTATTATCTTTGGTATTGTTTAATTTCAGATTTTGGAAAGGAAAGCAGCATTTCATTGGCCAACTTAAAAGCTGAAGATGTTTTGAAGCAAGTGGAACGATTATCAAAGTCTTATTAGAAGTAACAAAATGTACCACATTGTTTGTAGATTATTGTTTTATTAACATGTAAATGTTGAAGCTTATAGTTCATAAATGTATGAATTCATTTTGTCCATTGTGTCTGTGATAATGTTAGATTATTGATACATAATAATAATGTAAGTAATTTGAATTGCTCAGTTCCTTCAAACTATAAACACTTTACAAGGTATTTTTTATTAGTATTGTGGCAATCCAAATAATTCGGGCTTGAATTCCTCCAAAGAATGGAGGACTAATGTTGCCAGTTGTTTGTTTTCTTCTGAAATATATTCATCTGGCACCATCACGACTTGCATCCCAGCAGCATGAGCAGCTTTAACACCATTTGGTGCATCCTCAAACACTAGGCACTGAAATGGAAACAACAGTGGTGCACAGCACCGAAGAAGAACACTGTTAATAATCTTCTACAATAGTGATCAGAATATGTATCACATGGGAAATATTTACAGTGAACCTCTTGTCGCACACTATGCCCATCCTGACCGTGAACATAGCAGGAGCGAATGAGATTGTTATGCCACTGCCACTGGAAGCACTACTGAATAATGACTGTCAAAAGACTTTTTCCAGTGTCACACTGCCATTGGAAATTTCACATGGACTGGACTGTCCTCAGTTTTCAAACTGAGATGCCAGTATATAACAGCCAGGTTTACATCTTGGTCACCTGAGATTTGATTGTATGTACCTTTTCTGGTGTTGGTTTATCTGGGAATCTTGAAGCACATGTTAGAAATATATCAGGATTTGGTTTCCCTCTCTTTACTTCTGGATCACTGCTCCCCATTACAATATGGTGAAATAAGGAAAACAGTTCCTTATGATTTGTTAGCTTCAGTGTAACACTTTCCTCAGAACTGCTGGTAGCTACTGCAATTGGAATGCCATGTTTATGCAAATGCCGTACTAAGCGTTCTGCACCTGAAATGAAACAGAAGCTCTAAAATGCTGTAATATATATTTCAAGTTACATAATGCTATACTGTTGCATAGAGAGATAGCATGGTAGTGCCTTGCATGCTGTTGTATTGTCCACTACTACTCTGTGATCTGTAATAGCCAGCCCAAAATGTGTGTTGAAAGTGAAGGTAATGAGTGTCAACATGTGTGTGAACAGAATAGAAATAATGAGAAGTATATTGGAGGGGATGATACAGGGTATTTCTTTTATCATTTCACCAAGCACAGCAGCTTTGTCACACAGAAAGACTGTGTCTGCCAGGACATCACAGAACAGCAATAAAGAAACACTCTGCAATAGTTCAAAGGAGGGTGGGGCATGGGGCACTCTATGGAAGTTACTTCCACTTCCCTCTACATTTTAAATATTGGTGAAAATGGCAGGTTTAATTTTTTTTTTTTTTTGTCTTCACCTCCTATCAGTTTGCTAAATTAAGGATGAGAGGGCAAGATATGTATGTAGCACACATGGTGGATGTGGAAATTATTACATAGGTCTGACATATGGTGTGTGAAAATACTCATCTCCCGGATACAGCTGGGTGTAGGATCCAAGTATGCTGTGGCAAACACTGTAATGGATCTCCTGCAAAACAGAATGAATTTGCAGCATTTTGGAAATTGTTACGCAACATCACTGGTGTGGCAGAGATGGAGACACTGTGTCTGAAGCATTCAGAAACCATTCCATGTTGGGACAGTTACTGCTGAAGTGGACTTAGTTGTATAATTCTTGAAGAATCTCATTTACTCCACCTCATTTTTTGTGTTTGTATATGCCAGCCAAACAAGGGCTGGTCTTAGGGATACAGAAGCATTGGTTCAAGGTGGCAACTGTTCCAATGAGAACCATGAATCCAAAGTGCAGAGTACTTAAGAATTAAATAAAAGTAGAATCCACTTGTAAAGAATGTTATGATCATTCTACACAAAACATACCAACTGGTTAATGCTGTGTGTTTGAAGATGAACTCGCAGTGGAGATCCTGTTACTGTGTAAAATATTTTAATTCTAAGAATCATATCCAGATTGGATTCTAGTTCCTTTTATTAAAATATTCCAGAGCACATTTTTGGTGTGTTTCTTCCTTTATGTATGGTATACATATTTACACTTGATCAGTGCATCTCCATGTAGTGGTCAGTAAGTATAATCTGATGGCATGTTAACGCTCGCATTACAATAGGCACACACAGTAACAAGGAATAAGATACTTCACTTTGTGTAATCATGAAATCAGTTGACACATGAGCAGTGTAGCGTAATGGTAACACTTGGCCTAATTTTGAGAGATGCCTAGTTTGAATCTCGGGACAACGGCTGTGATGATGTTTTCTGTGCTTGTCCTTGATCCTTTCAGTTTTGTTCGCAATCCTTTACATTTAATCATTCACTAGTCATTACCAATGCTGTGTAGTGCAGGATACTGAGAGTGTTATAAAATAAAGCACCAATCAAGACAATTCAGTGATATAACACATGTTCAGTTCCTGCAGAGAAGGAAATGGGCCTCACTGTGCCCTCACACTGGTCATGAGGTTCTACCTTTAAGGTGGGAATGTGCTAGGCATAAGGTTTGTGATGAATGGTGAATGGTTGTGTGAGTGTGAGTTGTATGTGGGGAACCTGTTGATGGAGTTCTTGATGGCTTGCGGACCAGACAACAAGTCGCTGCATAGTGTTGCACTTTATGGAAGTGATCTGAATGAAGCAGGTACTGGAGTGCTGGTTTCATCTCTTCTGGAAGTACGCGGTGCACACATCACTGGGACGAGTGCCTCGACAACTTCTGGCGAGGGTATGGTGAAATGGGAGCTTTGTCTAACACTGTTTGTTATTTGTGGTTGTCACAGCAGTGCTGCTGAAGACTCAAGTCTTCTGGAGCATTAAATCATATAGAGTGGTAAGACTCAGTAGAAATACCAACAAGATGCAGCTTTGTAATAGAATTTATTATTCCAAAGTTTTTTAAAGGCTCAGCACGTTTCGAGTGGCATACCGCTCATCATCAGGAGCTCTAAACTGTATTTGCAGCCTCTGGTTTATATGCCCATATGGTGACCGGCCGTTGCCAAGGCAAGCTTGCCTTGGCAACTGCCGGTCACCATATGGGCATATAAACC
>Ga0268261_10001462_pt1 | contig 16256 bp, 15 predicted proteins | sample TergutNc150P1_FD_190353 | JGI IMG/M metagenome (GOLD analysis project Ga0268261, IMG submission 190353) | Nasutitermes corniger P1 segment gut microbial community from laboratory colony in Florida, USA - Nc150 P1 (SPAdes) (version 2) | ecosystem: Host-associated > Arthropoda: Insects >...
CCATATATATATGACATTAGTAGCCTAAAGGTTAATAATTTAACCCTTATCCTGCTAACGTGGAGAAAATGGTGAGCTCCTAATAATTTAATTCGGGCTTTTAAGGGTTAAACACCGAGCTAAATCCCAACTGCCATTTGCTGACATTATTAGGAGCTCACCATATTCTCCATGTTAGCAGGGTAAGGGTTAATATCAAAACATGATGGAGAACACTATAAAGAGAATGATTATAACAGTTAAATTATGTGTACTGTGATGCCTTTTAATTTGTTTCCATCACTATTTCTGCACCTTCTAACAAATAAATTTAACTCATAAGATTTTAAGTATGGTATCTAAAATTTGGTTTACACCAGCATATAATGCTCTTTAACAATGCAATTAATACATCTGTGTGATATTTTTGTTATTTCTGTTACGTGTTGCGAGCCAAACTTGGTTGCTGGGAACTGAAAGTTCTATCAATTTTTTCTCAGTTTTTTTATACTGATGACGTGATCTTACATCAATGAACAATGTTTTATAAACGTTACTTCTACCTGCATATGACAAAGTATGGAACACAGCTTGTGTAGCAAATGACAGAAATGTCTTAATGAGTGACAGTGTCAATAACGTTAATTGATGTTTGTGGACAAAATGTATGTTTATGTGAATGAATTTGTTGTAAGTTGTATTGTTAAGCACAATGCATTTTTTTCATGATTTTTCTCTCTGGTACAGCATGTAGCTGAACAGATTGCTGTAGTGGTAACACTGCAGTACTGTATCTGTGTGGTACCCAGTTCAAATCTGTAATGATACTGCCTATCACGATGATTCCCTCACTTCATCCAGACATATGCCAGGGCACCTCAGATAAGACACGACTGCCTAAGTCTAAATTACTTACAAGTCAGTAAATTAACAGTCACCATATATTTCAGCACTACAGTCATTCATTTATTGGCTTCGGTAGTCTAGAGGTAACGTGCCAGCCTTTGGTAGCCATGTTCGCGGGTTCAAACCCGGCTGAAGCCGTCGGATTTTTAAGGGTAAAAAATCCTCTGCACGCCTTCCTTCGGAGGGGAAGTAATGACGTCTGTCCCATGTCGCAGATTTGCGGCATGTAAAAGATCTCTAGAATTACGTGGAAGTCGAATGCTAGACGAAATTTGTCGGAACATTTCTCGCCCACGAAGTGTTCCACCTTCTGCTGCTAGAGGTCTTTCGCGTCGTTGGATGTGAAGGCACCTCGCAGAGAAGGTGGGAACGTCTAAAGGCGGGGGAAAGCAATAGCAACCTACCCGTAAGAATTTGCCCAGGATGCAGTGTGCCAGAGCCATACCGGTCGCCTGACTGGGTTCTGGTTCCTGCTAAAACCGGCCTAAGGGCTGAATACTCATTCACTTTATTTTCCATATATCCATATACAGGTTGAATGCCAAGGATGTGGAAATTGTCATAGTTGTTGTAACCATATCTGGCAAGCTTCCCTGCAGGAATCTCTTGGTCTAGTGTTTGTTATAATTCTGATAATTTTCTTTTGGTGTATAAACACCTTGTTGGCATAGTAGGAGCTACCCCAAAAAATTATACCATAGCTTATGATAGAGTGTATATGAGCGAAACAAATTACTCTCAGTGTGTCTACTGGTACTATATGTTTTATATTTCTCAATGCATAGCATGCAAAGCATATTTTGTTAATTACCTGTTCTATGTACTGTTTCCAGGATAAAGTATCATCTAAAGTTAATCCAAGAAATTTAATCTCTGTAGCATTAGTTATACATTCCTGATCATATTTAATTTGTGTATTGACATTATAATAATTTTTAGTTCTAAATCCTAAGTATTGACTTTTATTAAAGTTTAGAGTAAGCAGATTGATGTTAAACCAGGTATTTATATTTTGGAACATTTGATTAGCATTTATATTAAAGTCCTGTCTATTTGAGCCTGTAATTATAATGCTGGTATCATCTGCAAAGAGTACTATATTATTATCTTTGTTTACTATATATCCTGAAGTTGTGATAGGTAAGGTAAAGAAGGCAAAGTGCACCCTTGTACAGCCACTGAGGCACTGTACAAGCCGTACGGCCCATAGGGGCAGTAAAGTTATAGCCCTACTCTTACATGACCACGGCACTAGAAATGGGTGACATGTCAGTGTCACGTCCCGGCCGCTCTTTACTCAGGGGAAAGACCCAGTAACCATTGCACAGGAGGCTGGGTGGGCCCCAGGGCCGGTCTGAACAGGTGCAGAAAATCTTGCCCCCACTGGGATTCGATCCCTGGACTGTCCAGCCCGTAGCCAGTCGCTATACCAACTACACTACCCGGCCCACAGTAATGATAGGACTGTCAAGTTAATATACTATAGCAATAATCTTCATGTGGCATGAATAGTAAACAGGAGAGGTGCTTAGTGTTTTGGTAGGGAGACACGAGGTAAAGAGACTACTTGGTAGACCTAAGTGTAGATAGCATAATGTTAAAATGGATCTTCAAGAAGTGCGATGGGGGAGACATAAACTGATTGGTCTGGCTCAGGATAGGGACAGCTGATTGTCACTTGTAATGCGGTAATGAGCGCAGGGAATCACTTGATTGACTGAGGAACTGTGAGCTTGTTAGAAAGGAATCTGCTCCCTGGAGTTAGCTAGTTAGATTCTCATGCCTACCTTCGACTGCTGATGCTTGTCAATGCAGGCAGATGAGATGACTGTCTCACCACTGAAGGCACCTTGCCTTATATACCCCACGTTACCACAAGAACCACAGATAAAGTACACAGACTACTGTAATTTTAGCTGTTTCATCATCTGAAATTTGCATGATTCCTGTTGATACAGCTGTTGATGCCTAACCATGCTATAATCTGTCATCATGTCTAAGGTTGTTTTTTATGTTGTCCATCATCTTATTGATTTATATTTATGAATCCAGGTGTTTTGTACATGGGTCTTATTTCTGTCTTTAGGTGATACGAAAGGAAGGGATGTCCTTAGTAATGTAATGTTCTGGTTTTATAGATGGAGATGACCTTGTTGATTCAGGTCCAAGGAAAAGACTGAATCCTTTCACCCCAACAGCAGTCCTGTTCCTACCAGCAATGCTCAACACAGTAGCCCAACAACAGATTCTCAGCAACATCTGATAACCCTACAAGATCAGCTGCACTCAGTGCTAAGGTCAAACCCCAGCAGAGAAAAATGGAGTTTTTGTAGGTAAGAGCAAATTGGGTATGTTAACAGACCGGCTTGTGTGTATAATGTATGAGTGTAGTGGGTTCATGTTTTTTTTTCTCCAAATTAACAAACTGATCTTAGATATCACTGTTTCTCTGTGTATGGCGATACATGACTATTTGCATACAGGGTACACATAAATGAAGAATAGGTTTCCACAGGAACTTTTCCTGGCATAATACAAAACAGAGAAAGGATATTTTCTTTTTAAAAATTGAAGTTTGTCTGCATGCAATGGGCAGTATGATTTCTAGCACACCATAAAGGTAAAACTCTCCTTGTGCATGCCAAGAGGGTATATTATGGGAACAGAGGTATGGCTCCACTCATTTAGTTTAGTTTCATACTAGATGCAAGTAAAAGGCCAGGTTCATGCCTCAGCCCCTTGATCCAAGGGAAAGTACCCACTGTACCCAGTGATCACAAGGCTGGGTGAGACACAAGAAATGTTCTGGATATTTTGTAGAAGAGGGAAAATCAGTACCTTGCCCCTTCCAGGAATAGAACCCTTTGCCTTCCAACCCATAGCCTATGGAATATAGTGGGTATGTTCTCCCAGCTCCGATCCATTGCATCATAAAATGGTGACGATCTATTATGATGAATGTATGTAATAAAGGTTATGGTCTCGGTGTTTGTGGTAGAAGATGGGGACAGCAGGCTGCTCTGAATCATCAGTACCTGCCTATCAAACTTTGCTGTTTCTATCACGGTGGGCTAAAGTCTGAGAGAAATTTATCCCACATAAGCATCACATGTGGTATTGCACCAGGTAATGTTGGAAGAGGCAGTTTCTCTGGTATATGTTGCAGAGATTTGGTTTGGTTTATTTTTTCATCCACTTAGTCACATATGTAACATTGGACATGTCAATTACAGATTACAATTTACAACACATCTTGTAATATATAAACATCTACACAATACAAAATTTAAGGACCTAATGGAAGTTAAGTTTGTCACTACATCTAGATTTATGTGTGTTTATATAAACATACCTAAGAGTTAAAAATTAAAAATAAAAGTAATATAGAATAGTATTGGTGGGTATTGCCTGACGTTTTGACACATGTAGTGCACTGGACATGTCAAGACGTACATGCCAGATGATACAGCGTCACATCCAAACTAACTTGGATTTTCCACAGCACAGCTGTGAGAGTCTCAGATCACAGCTTTGCCTTGCATGTGCTGGTCATCTGTAGTCACAGCTGTAGTGCTGATAATCCTTCCTCTTCGTATGTAACCGAATATGGCGGATGGTGCTGAGTGCAGTGGTGTTTCCTGTCAAATTTTGTCGAAAAGTAACGGTAATATAAATGAGTCTGCTTCTAAAAAGTGCAGTGAATATGAAACACAACTAAAAGAGGTCTTAGATGAACATGGATCTGCACTAACGATCATCGAAATTCTACAAAAGTAGTTACTTACATCTACGACAACAAAGAACGCGTATGACAATAACTTGGTTTCTACGGAAGGATTCGGTAAACAAGTTAATACTAAGGAATGGACTTTAGTGACATAAAAAAATTACATAGTCAAACCAAATAAAATTGACAAATGTGTAACTGCAATATCTGATCAACACATCACGCCTACAAATCGGTTCACGCCGCTGTCTAACCTAGAAGTAAACAACGCGGACTCAAGTGGACTACAGGAGCAGAGTGAGTGGATATCAACACAAAATATACACAAAACTATGAAACAACATAGAATAGGTATTAAAATACCAACGATAGTCAATGGAAGGATAACGTACAGTAATGATAGGTATCCAACAACGGCAAAGAAGAAAGCGATTCATGTATCTGGCACTAATTTCAACAACAAGGAACATAAAGTGAAAATTATAGGTGATAGTCATCTCAGAGGAACTGCTACAAGGATAGAAATTTGAAGTCTGCAGCTGGGTCCAAACTGGTGCAAATACAGAAGAATTAGCAGACACACTGGAAAATGATTTTAAGTGTTTTGGGAAAAAGGATGTAATTGTGATAAATGGAGGGGCAAATGATATTGGCTCAAAGAGAACTCAAATAAATAGGATTTTAGTAAATACAATAATACTAGTATAACAGTAGTAAATATTCCTCATAAGTATGATATGGACAGGAACTCAGTGACTAATTTAGAAATTCAGGCATTCAACAGAAAACTAAGCAAGATGGCAAATGTATTCAGTCATGTTGCAGTAGTAGAGATTGACTTAAACAGGAACTGTTTTACTCAACATGGCATGCACCTGAACAAAAGTGGTAAAGAATGGCTATCAAAACTGATTGCCACCCATATTTATAGGCTAGTAAAAAGTAATAACGGCGATGTACCTGTAATTGCTTTAAATTGGAAAAATGAGTCAGCAGATAAACAGAACACAGTAAATGTACACAAAAAATCAAAGATATCACCAGATCAGGATAACAGATTGCCCTCTAAATGAGCCAGGAGACTACCCACTACAAAACATGGCGATTTTTTATGGTTGGACATCAACATGAATCAGTAAATGTTAAAGATACTGAAACCAGGAATAATAACGTCCATAAGGACCATGAACGGTCTAACAAAAAACTGGTATCGAATAAACAAAATAAGGATAGTCTTACAGTTTTCCATCAAAATATCTGTGGCCTGCTTAACAAAAAAGAAGAATTGCTTGACTCTTTAACAAGAAACTCCCCCCGAATTATCTGTATAACAGAACATCACTTAATTGAAGAGTTACCCCTATACTTTGGGAGCCAAATTTTGTAGACGAACGCACAAATTTGGGGGTGTGTGTATATTTATTCAGGATAATATGCACCGTACTAATATTAATATGGATAGATACTCCAATGGAAAGGATATAGAGATTTGTGCTGTGAAATTACATATTTTATCCCATACCATCATTATAGTAACTGTCTACAGATCTCCAACTGGTAATATAGCATACTTTCTAAATAATCTAGAAGCAGCTCTAAACCAAATATATAATAACACTGTTGATATAATATTATGTGGTGATTTTAATATTAATTATTTCAATGACAACCAGAATAAGCAAGCTTTACGTGTTGAGCTGTAAACAAACGTCAGGATAATAAACTGAAAAACTGTTGCATCAGGTTGGTGATTTATTTGAATTAAATGTAAAACTCCGGTGCCAAAAGGTTAATGTGATGTATCTCAGAGTTTACTGGGAAATGTTCCTTATTTCTTATCATGAACAAAAGGAGGGAAAAAATATATTGAGGGGGGAGGGGTAAAATTTCCAAGCTAAAGAACAATTTTCTACGTGAGTCTCTACTTCTGCAGCCCATCATGATTCTGATAATCCTCTTTTGCAACCTGAAAATCTTTATACTGTCTGGGGAATTTTCCTAGAACAACAGTCCATAGGTCATTACTGAGTGGAAGTAGGAATAGTATATCATTTTCAAAGTATTTGTTGTTACGTATGGTTTAACTGACCTCGTAGCATAACAAGCTGAGCTTAGTTTAGACTTAATACTTCCAATATATGTTTTCCAGGAAAGATCATTATTAATATAAAGCCCAAGAAATTTTGTTTCATTAGCTATACTTATTTGTTTATCTTCATATTTAATTTGTGTTACTGATGTGCATTTAATTTTGTTATTAAATTGTATGAATTGGGTTTTGTCTAAATTAAAAAAAAAAAAAGAAAAAAAAAAAAAAAAAAAGAAAAAAAAAAAGAAAAAGCGAATTAGATTTGAACCCCTTATTTAGTTGTTCAAAAACTGTATTAAGATCACTCTGCGATTGGATAATGTTAGGGTTTGTTAGTAACATACTGGTATCAGCAGTAAATAAGATTGGAAGAGCTTTATGTTCTACAGCCTTAGGTAAATTGTTAATGTATACTAGGAATAATAATGGGCCTAGAATTGAGCCTTGCGGCATCCTCCATTTTATTTTGGTCTATTTTAATACTGTGTTTGAGTTAAAGTACAGATTTGTACAAGTAATGTGAACTCTTTGATACCTATTCTGAAGATAAGATTCAAGTAATAATTTAGCCTTGCCACCTATTCCATAATACGATGGTTTTGACAGTAATATATCATGATTAACAGAGTCAAAGGCTTTCTCTAAATCACAGAAGATGCTACCTGCCAATGTTTTGTTGTTTAAAGCTTTTAATATTTTATTTGCCAATTTAAAAATGGCATCTTCAGTTGCTGTGCCTTTTATAAAACCAAACTGGTTTGCCACTAGTAAGTTATTTGTATTAAAATGTTCAATTAGTCTAATATATAAAGCTTTTTCAAAAACCTTTGAGTAGGAAGTCAATAGTATATGGGCCTATAATTTGTTGGATTCATTTTGTTTCCTTTCTTGTATATTGGTTCATATGGTCAGGAAAGATTCCTGACAAGATGGACCTATTACAAATGTAAGTTAGTGGTGAACATATATAAGTGGCACTAATTGTTAACAGTTCAGTAGAAATATATAAGTGGCACTAATTGTTAACAGTTCAGTAGAAATATATAAGTGGCACTAATTTATAACAGTTCAGTAGAAATATATAAGTGGCACTAATTGTTAACAGTTCAGTAGAAATATATAAGTGGCACTAATTTATAACAGTTCAGTAGAAATATATAAGTGGCACTAATTTATAACAGTTCAGTAGAAATCTCATCAAACCCATGTGAGTTTTTTTTTGTTTTTAGTGCTTTAATTATAGAAGTAATTTCCTTAGTTGGAAATGTCTTAATAACCAAAGATGGGGGTGGATGAACACAATTTTGTTCTAGATAATATTGGACAGTAGGAATCTTTGCATTATAAGTTTTGTTATTGACATTTTTTTTACTTATATTATCAATTATGGATGAGAAATAGTTGTTGAAGGCATCTGCTATATCTTGTTGATCATGGAAGTGTTTTCTGTCTGTTGTTACCTCTTGTATATTGGTATGATTTTGATGATTATTAATTAGCTTCTTAATGATATCCCAAGTGGTTTTACATTTATTATTTGATTTTTGGATTTTTTTTTCTCATAATATATTCTTTTTGCCCCCTTGATTACAATAGACAGTATTTTACAGTATACTTGATGGTGTCCTTTTAATTTCCCATTAATACTATTTCTGCATGTAAGGTGCAATTCACTTTTATGTCTGCATGATGTTTTGATGCCTGAAGTAATCCAGTTATTATCATTATTTTTACTTTTTTTAAGGGGAAGCTGGAATAGAAGATCCTCAAGTAAATATTTAAGAAGGAATTGAACATAGCATTTACATCTTTAAAGTTAAAGATGGAATCCCATGATTCGCATCTTAATTTCTCATTAAAATCAGAAATTGTGTGCTTATTAGTTTTTCTAACAGTTTTTAACCTGTGAGTCGGTACGTTACCTAACATGTATGAAGAAGCAGCAAAAGATGGATGGAATTGACATCATCCAAACCCACCTAGAACAGGTTAAATCATTCAGATATCTGGGATCAATTGTGAATGGAAATAACTCAATATAGGAAGAAATAAAGGGAAGAATTTCCTTAGGAAATAAAGCATTTTATGCAAATCAAGTTCTATTCAAAAGTAAACTATTGTCCAAGAAATCCAAGCTGTGGATGTACCAAACATTAGTGAGACAGACCAGTGGTAACACATGCCTGTGAAACATGGGTGCTAAAAGAAAACATAAAATTCAAATTAAGGGTATTTGAAAGGAAGGTACTAAAAAGAATCTACGGACCCACCCAAAAAAGCGAGGGCACATGGCGGATTAAATCAAACGACGAACTAAATAGACTGATTGGTAACAAAAACATTATAAACTACATCAAAGCACAAAGATCAGCTTGGTTTGGACACGTACATCGTATGCCAGACAGCAGCATGGTAAAAAAAGTGTATGAATGGGCACCCGCACTAACAAGATCACTAGGAAGACCTAAAAATAGGTGGGAGGATGATGTAAAAAGTGATACAACAAAAATGAAAACAACAAATTGGAAGGACTGCATCAGAAACTGGCCCAAATGGAAAGAATTCGGTGAGAAGGCCAAAACTTCTCTGAAGTTGTAGCGCCTTAAGAAGAAGAAAAGAGTCGGTATGTGGGAATAGTCAGCGCTAATTATTAGTAACTGGGCGTTATGGTCTGACACACCGTTTATAATGGGAGTTACTGTGTACCTTTCAAATTGAGATGCATCAATAACAATATTATCTATTGTGGTAGCAGAGGTATTATGTACTCTTGCTGGAAAATTTATAGTGCCTGTTAAGTTATAGGATAGTAATAAATTGCCCTGTTTGCTTTTGTTTACACTGTCATTTAGGTAATTAATGTTTATGTCTCCACAAATAATGAAGTGTAGCATAGGTGTATATAGTGATTGTAGGATTGTGTTGAGGTTGAGTACAAAAATGCTAAAATTACCAGAAGGGGCTCTGTAGAGTGTTAACACACATATATTCAGAGTACCAAATGAAAGTTTTAAAGCACATATTTCTATATCTTGTTCTTTACAGTGGTGATCAATACCAGTGTTAGAAAAACCTAGACTATTATGAACAAAAATAGCTACACCACCTTTTTTTATATGTAGCTGTCTGCAGTAATGGACTCCAGACTTATAATTTTCAATATGAACCTTCTCCAGTTGTAAATCCTTTAGATGATGTTTTGTCAGGCACAAAACATGAGGGAAGTCTGGATGCAGATGACTTAGTAGTTCTCTGGCCTTCTTTCCTAATCCTCTTATATTTTGATAAAAGATATTGAAATAATCAATACCTTTCTTAGGTTGGTTTACTTTGTAATAGTATCCATCTGTTATTTGGTGTGACCGTTTAATGTTAACCTCATCTCATACATTAATGTCTGCGTTTACCATAAAAAATTATCGGATTTTGTTGATGGGGTCTTCTTTGTTCTAGTGGATGTTCTATTTGTAACTCTTCCCTGATGTAGAGTATCTGTGTAACCTAGATCTGAGTTCCATCTTAAGACTATTTGGGGGTCCTTTTTCCGGTCTGGTACTGCATATGTGAGGGAGACCATTTGTTTGGATAGCACTTCCTTTCCTAGGCCGTTGAGGTGTAGACCGTGATTAGTAAAAAGCTTCCTATTGTTACTCAATTCCAAGATTGATGCATGTAGGTATGCTCTTACACTTTTAATTAGTTTTCTATTGAATGACCTGATTTCGTTGTTTACACATGAGGACTGCATGAAATCATACCTATGTGGTGCACTTACTAAGATAATATTTGTGTGGTTATTTGATTTGATGAAGTTTCTAGTGTGCCTCAGGGCTGTTGTGGAGTTGTTTTTTTGCAACATCATTAGCACCTCCACAGCGAATTACGACATTGTTTTTTGTTAACTTTGTGATATCGCTGTTGTCTGTGTTCACTAATATACCTGCCCCGCACCTGGTTTCACCAGTCCTTGGACATCGTATTTATGCTTCATTTTGGATTTGATGTTTGTTGCACAAAGTCTGGTATGACTATCACCTATAATCGTCACCTTATGATCCTTTCTGTGAGAAGACTTACTACTTTGCCTCTGTGCAGGGTTACTTTTGCTTGTGAGGGCCTGTCCTTTGACTATTACTGGAATAGTAAGGTTATATTTTGTGTTCGGGTTGTTGAAATTGGCGTTACGGAGATGTGTTTTGTCATTAACTTTTGTCACCTGGCGTTCACCTTTCACACGAGCACTTCTGACTCTAACGGCACTGCTGTAATCCTTTCCCGGCTGTGAGATCTTACTCGGGGGGTCATTTACCTGAAGGTTATCTAATAACTGGAAGCAATTATTGGTTATAGTATAGGGTTTATATGCAGTCACTTAACAGTAACTGTTCTTTGTAGAATGTCTCGAAGGCCAGTTTTCAAATGGTTGTGCAGCGATATGAGATGATTCTTGTTCATGTACATTATGTGCACGCATGTCCATTGAGACCAAGTCTCTGCTGAGAATGTTTACAATTTCTTTTACTGATTTCAATTCCAGTCTTACCTCATTCGGTTCACTTTGCAGTTTGAAGCAATCTACACACTTATTTTCACATTTATACTTCTGAGTGTCACTTAAACCATGCTAGATGTCCCTGTTCCTAACTTTGCAGGCCGCCATCCCTACTTAAGATACGATGATATCAGGGGCCCCTTCCTGGGAATAAGATGCTGGGGTGTGAAGTTTATCACTCACCTCCATCTATTTCACAGGCTAAGAATGGGCATTATACAGTTATCAGCTTCCAGAGAAGCATAGTGTCTTCATTCTGACTTTCAAATTTTGGAAACAATTTAGCTCTCAATATGGCGTACCACCATAGCAGACTTCAGTCTTTAAGGAGGTGGACGTTAGTGTGGGGTTACAGATACTGCCTTCTGGGAAAAGCATTGTGTGTGGTGCAGCAGATACTGGTGTATATACTGCTACGGTTTCAACTTTGACAATGTAGCAGTTCCATTCTGTACGTGTGGCTTTCACATAACACACCATGAACCATATATTACATAATAAAGCTCCTGAGGGACATTTTGAAACTACAGTTTACCTGCACTGGTCACATGTTCCATAGGAACTGTCTTCTGAAACACATTACTGAAAAAAGCTCTTGAGGGACATTTTGAAACTACAGTTTAACTGCACTGGTCACATGTTCCATAGGAACTGTCTTCTGAGACACATTACTGAAGAAATTATAGAGGGAATGATAGACGTGACAGGAAGGTAAAGGGGATATAAGCTGATAGGACAGACTGCACAATGAATGAAGTTTGACTGAAACTTAGCTACCCCTTTCTGCGACTTATTTCCACAATGTTTAGGTTATCTGTGTAAACACTGCAGATATTGTTTGCTAACAGCTATTGTGGATTGATGGATGATGAGAACAGGGTTTTAAGGTGTAGTAAAAATAAAGAAATCCAGACGTGATTAGTGCATCAATGTTTTATTTCATATGTTATGATTTTCAATGTATTTTATGCATAAAAACACATTCAAACTTACTTTCCTGAAGAAGGGCATTTTATTTTAAAGTTCCAACATCTGATTTCAAAGTAAGTGATTTAATCTCCTTTTCTAAAGGGGTGGCAGGCCAAATAGTTCCCATAGTTCCCTAAGGTGTTTGATGATAAGGTCCACATCAACAACCTTTTCTCGTAGGATCTCGAGCAGTTTCTTGTATTCTGGCAAGGCTCGCACAGTGTCCACCATGTCCTGTGGGAAGGAGTTATGCATTCATCACAAGAATTCACACAGAAGTATGCGCATAACGTAAGCCGCAGTTGTAAAAATTCAAGTAGACACATTGGATGCTTACCAGAAATACAGGGGAGTGAATGGTTGTAACGACTTTCTTGAAGTATTCTCTGGTTTCTGTTTTAACATCAAAAAGGGCCTTGAAATCATAGACGGGAAGTAGAGCAATCACATCTTCAACAAGTCCATAGACACCGACACCCACGCGTGTGACGTTTGTTGGTGGGAGTGGAGGCAAGCCAAGAATTTCATAAACTTCAATGATGTATGCATAAACATCAACACCATAATCAGTGATGAATTTCAAACACTAGAAAAGAGAAATACAGACACCAGTAGAAACTGAACATGTATATTCTCTGTCAGATTCAGGCTTAAGGAACATGCACATAAAGGCACTCACATCTTTATATTCCTTGATGGATTCAACGATTGCATGAATCTTGGGGAATTCTTCAGACTGGATATAAGCAGAGAGTTTGTGCAGTTCTGTGTCATTGGCTAGGTAGTCCAGGGTAACGTGGATGACCTCGTAAGTTGGGACAAGTACTATAAATTCTTTCAGGTCTTCCTTGAGGATGTAGGGTACTGTATCAGAGATAAGGCATTTTTCCAACTAAGTTTATGTCTGGCATACTGGAATTATGACATTAGCAGTGATTTGACAGCTGCAGATAAAACTCAAATTTTACGTTGAGAATACTGATTTAAAAGGCGATCCCTGTGATGTCTTTATACGATATTTACTGTTCTGGAATGTGTCAGGTTCTATCAGGATTTGCAGTAAATCTGGCCACATGTTTCATATTGTCTCAACATGTATCCCATAATTGTAATGTTCTCATTAAAAGACCAAACATTACTTTTGAGTACTTATCGTTCTAGCTTTGTATTCAGTATGTCCTGTTTTCAGATCTCACCCAAGAGGCTGGTCATGTTGACTGATATTTTACTGGCATTGTCCTGCAAGGTAAGTAACTACTGTTGCGTTCCATATGATAAACTATGAATGTTTGTCAGTTGAAATATCTGATCTATGTGCTATTCAGCATCATGGAATTTTGTGCGTGGCGTTACTAAACATAGGGAGTTCCCGCTACATTTCCAGTCTTTGAAAATATTACCTCGCAAATATAGTTCCCTAATGACTTCGATGATACGATCCACATCAACAACCTTTTCTCGTATAATCTCGAGCAGTTCATAGTATTCTGGCCAGGATCGCACAGTGTCCACCGTCTTCTGTGGAAGTAGTAATGCATTTGTCACAAGAATTTACACAGAAATATGCACATGACGTAAGAAGCAGCTGACATTAGGCAAGTAGATGCATTGGATACTTACCATAAATACAGGGGATTTAATGTATGTTACCACCGCCTTGAAGTATTCTCTGGTTTCCAGTTTCACATCATAGAGGGTCTTCAAATCATCGAGGGGAAGTACAGCAATCACATCATCAATGAGTCCATAAATACCGACACCTGTGCGTGTGGTATTTGTCGGTATGAATGGAGGCAAGCCAAGGACGTCATAAATTTCTTTTACGATTGCATAAAGGTCAACAACGTGTTCATCGATGGTTATCAAACACTAGAAAAGAGCAATTCGGACGACAGTTAAAACTAAACAAACATTTTCTCTGTCAGATTGAGGCTTAAGGAACATACCCATAAAGGCACTTACTTCTTTATATTCCTTTAGGTGTTCAACAATTGTATGAATCTTGGGGAATTTTTCAGAGTGGATGTATGAAAGTAATTCACGCACTTCTGGGTCAGTGTATAGGTAGTCCAGGACAATTTCGAGGACCTTGTCAGTTGGGACAAGTTCGATAACTTCTTTCACGTCATCCTTGAGGCTGCCAATTGGTATGGACTTGCCTGTTATGATATGAATGTGATATAACCTGAGTTCATTTTAAACAATTGAATATTTCATGAAACTGTCTCGTGAATATAATTGTCACTTACCACAAACCAGTCCAAGGACTGCCAAAAACACAATCGGAAGTTTCATCTGCAAGGAGATCACAAGGTCACACACTTAATTATGAAGATAACACTCAGTACTCTATCTTCTTTCAAGTCAAGAGCTTTGTAATTTCACTTACTCGAAACACACAATATGCTTTGTTTTATTTCCTAAAATTTTGGTACACATGACATACAGTCTATGTAACTAATCTGTTGCTATCCAGACAGCATGTGTTAATTAATATAATGGCCTTTGTATTTTCTCATGAATCTGCATGTGTTATTCCACACTTTGGCTTTTTTGTGTTCCTGGTGTGGCATGATGAGGTTACTTTATATTTACTTTCTGATCTCAGTTTAGGTCCTCAAGCTTTGTGTGTTCAGTTCAGTTCAGTTTATTCAATTCCATCAAATCCATTACAAGCCCAACAGACCTACTGGATATAGAACTAGTCATAGTGCAATATATATACAGATGCTTATGCATAAAGATTCAGTTTACAAAGTAACAATTTTAATTTAATTGATATGATTGGTCGATCCATTTCCAAAATTGCAGTTGGTACAGACCTTGTTACTAAAATATGCACAAGCAATCTGTATTGAATATTGTACATGATAAGACATAGTTTTTTACAGAGACAATTCTCGACTGCTCCGCGTCAGAAGTACTGAATGGTATTATATGCATACGAGTAACTGCCATACATGATATGTAGAAATTATGTTAAGTAGATGGAACCATTTGCACCCAGACTTGTACTATCAAATTTTGATGATTTTAATGAATGTACACTCGTGAGTGCTGTGAGTGTCATGGCCATTTATAGGATACATGACTTTAATTTGGTTTTCAAATTAAGCACTTCCACAATTTACACCGAACCCTGCACTGTAGCACCCACAAATTTATTTCCAACAAACTGCACAGTACACAGTTGTGTTGCTCCCACATGTTTTGGCCGCAAACTACAGCCATATTTAGAGGGTTATGGTGCTTGTGTATGCATTCAGTGTGTTATGTGACTTGTCAGCTGGAAATTGTGAATTGTAAACAAAAGGGTAATTCTAAAATTAATGAACCAATATTAAAATTGTATTGAAATTATAACGCAAGCAGTATTTTAAACTTTATGTAAAAGTTTCTATCCAGAAATCTTGGACTAACAGATTTTCCTTCAGTTGGTGACAGAGACAAGAACTGATATTTTTTAGAAGCTCAGTGTTTACTCCATCAATGAACATAGTGTACTGTCATTGCTATCATTGCATGTCTCCTTATTCACAGTCTTTAATATCAAAACTTGATGGAGAGCACTATAAAGGGAATGATTATGACAGTTAAATTATGTGTACTGTGATGCTTTTTAATTTGTTTCAATCACTATTTCTGCACCTTCTAACAAATAAATTTAACTCGTATGATTCTAAATGTGGAATCTTATTAAAAATTTGGTTTACACCAGCATATAATGCTCTTTAACAATGCAATTAATATATGTGTGTGATATTTTTGTTATTTCTGTTACATGTTGCGTGCCAAACTTGATTGCTGGGAATTGAAAGTTCTGACAATTTCTTCTCAGTTTTATTATACTGATGAAATGATCTTACATCAATGAACAATGTTTTATGAACGTTACTTCCCCCTGCATATGACAAAGTATGGAACACAGCTTGAGTAGCAAATGATAGAAATGTCTTAATGAGTGACAGTGTCAATAATTGTAGTTGATGTTTGTGGACAAATTGTATGTTTATGTGAATGAATTTGTTGTAATT
>Ga0268261_10001463_pt1 | contig 16249 bp, 11 predicted proteins | sample TergutNc150P1_FD_190353 | JGI IMG/M metagenome (GOLD analysis project Ga0268261, IMG submission 190353) | Nasutitermes corniger P1 segment gut microbial community from laboratory colony in Florida, USA - Nc150 P1 (SPAdes) (version 2) | ecosystem: Host-associated > Arthropoda: Insects >...
TTATGTTTCTTAATAAAAACAAAGACCAATTCACAGTCAACTCCCAGATTTATCACTATGCCACTAGACAGCAGTCAGACTTCCATCAGCCTACAGCGAATCGGGCTAAATATCAAAAAGGAATTGGGTATATGGGTGTGAAAGTCTTTAATAGGTTACCTATCAATGTTAAGAAAGAGTTTGATAATTCGAAAAAATTTAGACATAGTTTAAAGCACTTTCTTAGGGAAAAATCATTTTATTCATTACAAGAGTATTTTGAATTGTAAAATATACAAGTTATACAAAACAAATAAGGTTCAACATCACAGCTAAGATGTTAGCACATCCAAAACATATTTTAAATTAAGAGTGTCATTGTAAGTTCCTGAAATGGTTACATATTAACGATATGCTATGCATTGATAGAATTTTATGTATTTTATATGTTTTAGGTATAAACGATTGTAGTAATTCAGTTGTCAAACTATGTACTATTTATTTATAACTATATATCTATAATTTTGACCTGTTCTATATCTCATGGCCCATTGGGTGCCTGCTGTAGATCGCTTGAACATGAATAAATTAATGAATGAATGACTGCAACACCAATGGCGCACTGGGCAACTCCTGCTCTGTCAAGCAGAAAATGGTCCCCTCTGTATTTACATATTTATTATGTGTTCTTCCAAATTGTATAAGAAGCTAATATTTTTACTTAACTTTCAATATGTAACATACAATTATACATTATTACTTTCATCATTGTTTTCAAGCCAGTTGCATGAAATTTTCAAGCAAAAATTTTAACCACAATTATTGTAACAGGAGCAAATCAATTTTTAATTTTTTCAGGAATAACTTGATTCTGAGAGTCTACCAAAACTAGTCTGGAATAAAAAAGATAAGTGAATTCACTAAATCTGAGGCATTATCACCCGCAAGAAGCAATACACTTATTCATGTAACAGTTAACTCATGAAAAACTAGAACAAATGTTCTCAACACACTACCCTTACTTTCATCATTACCACAAACATAACTGCCACTTACTTTGTACTCTCATCAATGGTTTATACTGTAATACAACGTGCCTCAGACTACCCACTTAATCTGAAACTTTTTGCATGTCACTACTTGAAGGTGGGAAGAAATTCCATAAGATTCCCTGTATTTTTTGACTACTTTCTTTCTATACCCTGTAATTTTAATTGAAGAACTGTGCAGCTACTTCAAAAATATATCTCCTCTTGCAAATTTGTAATTGTATTACAACCTAAAAATACTATTACTGTGTTAGTAATATGAATATAAAAACAATGCATAACAGAGTTAAATGACCCACTTGGTATTATGACAATTTTGGCAAACAATCTTAACTGCTTGACAGTAAATTCTGTGAGTAACAGAAGAGTGTGACCAAGATAAGAATTGCAGATATTATGAAGGAAAACAGCATATATTTTGTTTAAAACACAACCACTATAGGAAGCAAATAATAATAGAGTGGTACTAAATTTCAAAAAAGGATAATTAAAATAATTATGAATGCCAGAAATAGAGATTCTTGTCATCAGTTACTCAAGAATATAAAAATTTTACCATTAAAATCACAATATATTTTTTCCCTTTTATTATTTGTTGCTGAAAATAGAGATTTATATGAATCAAATTTAGAAATTCATAATATTAACACTAGATTTAGTTCTGACCTACATATTCCAACTGCAAACTTAACAACTTTCCAAAAAGGTACCTTTTATTTTGAAATTAAATTTTTTAATCACCTTCCTAACAGCATCAAAAAGACATCTCATGACATAAACCAATTCAGATCTGTTTTAAAAAGTTTCCTTATTATAAATTCATTTTACTTGTTGGAGGAATATTTTGCTTGGAATTCCAATAGAGATCTTGGTTTAGTGTAATCATTTTAAAAGTAAACATTTAAATATGTTTATATGTAACATAACTCAATACTATTCTATATTACTTATAATTTGAATTTTCAACTCTTAGTTATATTTATATAAATACACATAAATCTAGATGTAGTAACGGACTTAACTTCCAGTAGGTCCTTAAATTTTGTATTGTTATTTACTTTATTGTATTGTGTAGGTGTCTATATGTTACAAGATGTGTTGTAATTTGTAATCTGTAACTGACAAACCAAACCAACCAAACATTGTTACAGTCATTTAAAACTTAGCATTTTGCATTTACAAATTCGATTATTTTGGCGTTCTACGTAATATATCCTTCAAAGAACATCTCCCTGAAGATGGCCACAATAGGTGGCAGAAACATGCAGGAGAATACATTGTTTATATTACTATAAATTTATATATCTGTATATGCACTTGTTAGTCATATTTCTTATAATGGATCATCAGTGCATGGTTATGAATAATTAAAGTTATTTTAAAAATTCAAATGAAGTTACAACAACAACAAGAAATTTATAATAAAAAAATTATTTTTTAAACTGTAAGGTCAGGCAATATGTTAACAATAGAATATAGAGAGTCAAATTACTGGATTATTCAAGATCTATGGCAGCTCATAGCTAATATCATTTCCACCTTTCTGTGTTGATGAAGTCAATTTTTCTAACATTCTGGAGTAACTCGTGTGGTGACTAAACAGCGGCCCGGCAATCTTTTCGAAAGAAATTAAGCCAGACAGAGATAAAAAATCCAAGTGTACTTCTCTATTAGTCTGATAGTGTTTGAGAATAGGGGTAGGTTAGGTACATGCATTTATATAGTTAGTGAGGAAAACCTGTGAACAGGGCAGGCCAGGCACATCCATTCATGTAGTTACTCTGGAAACCTCACAAAGCTGGCAGGCAAGGCATGCTCATTTATGTGGTTACATTGGAAACCTGAAGAATGTGTGTGTGTGTGTGTGTGTGTGTGTGTGTGTGTGTATGTATATGATACTTTGGTAGTGGTGCCTGGAGTTATTGTTACATGACAACATGGTATATATATATATATATATATATATATATATATATAGCATTGTGCAATTACTGCCCAGCAAACTTTTATGTAGTTACAGTGGAAACCTAAAGAATGTATGTGTGTATGCATATTGTACATTTGTAGTGGTGCCCATAGTGAGCCTGGAAACCCAAATAATATGTATGTATGTATGTATGTATACTGTACTGTGGTATTAGTTCCTGGCACCTCTTTACATAGTAATGTGGACACCTCAATTAGTTGTGTCCTTTATATACCATATGCACATCCATGAGACTGAATCCTGTATAGTGTTGTCTCCTTCCATGAAACTCCAACATTTAGCCTAGTGACATCACGTGCCAGCTGGTGGCAACATGTAAACTCCAACATGGGAGTGTGACAGGATTGATGATGTTGAAGTATATGTACGATTAGTAACATATCTATTACACTGCCTAATTTGCCACTGAATTTTCCTATAATATCAAGTTATTCTGGTTAAATGAACAAGATGTCACCAACCAAGAATGGAAACATGATTAGATAAAACTGTGATTTGTAATGGAGAATATATACATGACTCTCCCTTCAATATTTATTGTAGTCCTCACTCTAGTATGTGCTCTTTCCCATCTCATCTAACCTTATTCTTCCTCACATCATGATGTCACAATGAGATGGTGGTAACAAGCAGGTTATTTACCGTTCTCTTTTATATAGCATTCCCATGAATTTCAAAAACAACTTAGGAGGAAGTCCACATGACAATTGCTGGATATGTGTGCTGATGGTGTTGTAAGTCTCATCTTCATATGCAGCAAAAGTGGAATGCAAGCCCAACTGTCCGTATAATTCCTTCACTGCTGCAACCTTCTCTGGATCCTTAGACGCATAGCAGTCCTAGTAATTAATTAACAAAGAAAATTACAATTACAACAGTGAAAAATACTGGCTAACATTGTGTAACATAGCAGCACATGGTAATGGAATCTGGCTTTTCTGCCATAACATAACATGACCCAACTGTACAGACTTTTATATTTGAAGAAAGATCACAATAAATTTCAACACTGCTCTGACGACATCAAATCTCCTCCTTCCTTATAACTGTTACCCTATGTATTATTTTCAAATGCATGTTCTGAATATCAGTACACTGACAGCAAGTTGTGATATCATAACAAATTTATATTTTCAGCAGAAGATTGAAATGAAGATGTCTGCATTCGCTCCCTTGAATAAACCTCACCTCCTTAGTTTAAAGAGAATTTTTCTGTCTTTCAAGGTAATTAATTTTTGTATCTCTCACTAATATGTTCCATCACTACTTGCCATGGTACACACATACCTGATAACTTACCACCAATAATCATATTTCTCACATAACAAGTTTTAGATATTGTAAGTTGAACAGAAGCAAAGATGAGGGACGTGGAGGAATTCCTGTCAAAAATTACATCTTTTCATCTTTGTCAGGACGGTGGCTAACATTATTATGGAAAGTGTGTCTTTTGTTACTATTGGAGATAAAAAAATACGAACTTTAACCTGACCATACAAAACCCTCTGAACCTATGCCTCACATCACGAGAGTATGCTCTGATTAACTTCTCAGTCCCGTTCAACAGTTGAAATGTATTCAGTACATAAAATTCACTGCAGTACTCGGACATACCATGCAGTCTGTGTATAGGCTTAAAGAACTATGTGGTGTGACAGGAATATGCTGTATTTCTGTAGAAAGTTCCTTGGGTTAAAAAATACCTGTATACAAAGTTAACGGTTACAAGATAATGGAAAGATAAGTTCTGAGGGACAGTTATACACTTACTGATTATCACAAACATATTAAGACGAGAGGTAATTAGTAGTTCCTGTAAAGTTAACACCTGCTCTTAACATCCATTGAGCATCTTAGTGATATAACACATAAAGACAATAATTAAGCAGAAAAACATGCAGCAGTTTCATGAAAGTCGTCCTTAGAGTTCCAAGTACTTTATGTATCACACTCGTCTCTGTAAAGCTTGGCTTGGCTATTGGCTCAAGGATGGACCTGTGCAGTGTACCGATATGACATTATGTTAAACAGGTAACTGCAAGAAGACCACTGTAACCGCTCCATGAATTTCATATATTGGTATGTCTGGTTATGTCAATGTAAATTAATCTGAGGAACATCCTCCTAAATTATGGCAGATTGCTCCTAGACACTGTGTACATGAACACCATTTGTTAACAATCAAACCAGAGTAATGAAGCAGACAACCAGGGCACATTTTATGCTTTTGCTTCATGGCTCAATCTTGTGACAAATGTACAACTTTCTTTGTAATAGATCTACCATTCTATAATTTTTTTGAAGATGTCTGGCCCTTTGTGAAAGAACTGAGAATTTTGGATGACACATTGTGACTGACGTACATGATGAACAGTGTGAATGACAAAGGTCATACACAACTTGAAAGTATTCTGTATGTAGAAACTGACATGTGAAAAAATGCTCACTGTGTCTGCTGTAACCAGTGTTGTAGTGCTAAGTGTACATTCTTCATGCAAAGATGCAAAAATACCATTTAATGGTGTAACTGGGCCTAATAAGGAAACTGGAATTGTTTAAAAAGCTTCTTGCTTTTGATATCATCTTACATTTATGGATGCAATATACAGCACAAGATATGCATGTACAATTGAACAGACATCACAATATATGAATTGTATATTGTTTCAAACTTCTTATGTTCATGGGTATCACAAAGAAACCCACTATCAAATCGTATTACAGTTGTGACCTGTTATTATAATTGTCTATTTTTGTCAAGACCAGTGCACTACTCAGGTCTGACTTCATTACAAAATTCTTGCAATGGACAACAACCCAAAACACATACTCAGATGTGCCGCAGCTGTGTGAAATCAACGCCATTCTTCCAACAGAAAATATCTACATCAGAAAATCTGTTACTGTAGAAGGGGAGGCTTGGCAAAAAATTGCACATTATTTGTTGCCACTGATACATGCATGATCAGGTATCCACATGAACATTATATTAACCATGTAAAGGATGAAATCCCTTGCACAGCTCCATCATTAATGGATAAGTACATGTGGGGATTTGAAGCCTTGGGTGTACTCTGGCCATCTGTACATGGCAGAAGTGTCCTGGAAGATGGTTCAGAATGCATTTTAGAAGACAAGCAACTTTGCTATATAAGTTTAAATAGGAGGGCTCGGTCAAAATTTAGAGGCCGGGCTTGTATAATACAAAAGCGTAACTGCTGATCCACACATCACATATCAGAGCTATAAAAATGACTGTTTACCTTTGACATTGTGAGGGCACTTGCTAGAACAGCCTACAGAGAGCATCAGACACATCAGAAAAAAGGCAGAGGTGGGTATTGTGGTCTTATGTTTTCACACAGAGATAGTGCATGGTAAAGGGTGAATTAAGAAAGGGCAATGACAATACCAAGATCAATGTGAGACTATCTACATGCAATGTTGAGATAATATTTAATCTTACAGCTAATAAAGCTTTCTGTTCTGGAGAAGCCCGCTGTAATGCAACCACCAACAACCAGGTACACTTTCCATCTTGAATATCAGCGCCAACCTTTCCACTGAGTTCTGGGTCTCCAAAACAGTCCATGTAATCATCCTATGTAACAACATAGCAAAGCACTAAGTATTAAAAGAGAAAGTGTAAACACTCCATAGATAAAATCACTCTACTTAAGCCACAGGAAAAATACCATACATGGTGAAGATAACAAAACTCAAGGTTTACTCCAACTCTTCCTACTTCCCTATCCCCTCCAGATCCCCCGGTTCATGTCAACCAGACCATATGCTTGTTTGTTTGTGGTTGTTATATGGTTATCACTTCCCATACTCCTTTCAGTAGAATGTATAAACTGCAAGGGAATACAATGTAGTGAACTGAAGAAACATGTACAACAGTTTGAGGAAGATGTGGAGAATTTGATTCATGTGAATTCTTTTCATGGCTTTCATACAGAATGTGGAACAAAGGAAGGTGTACTACAGAATAGCAAATGATAAAAATCTACATATAGTTACATTCCACTTGTAAATAATTAAAAACAGATAAAACAGAATTAAGTCAACATAACATGCATACAATTTCTATAAGCACATACATACAAGATCTGTAAGCATACAATAACTGACAAGTCACCAGACAGTAGAGAAAACATAATGGCTGGGATAAAGAGCAAGTCTGAGGTATTCTTGGTTGAAAGTTGACAGATGTTATTTGGAATTAACTTATTTCCACAGTATCACATAACATGTAACACACCTGAACTTGGTAAAAGTCGCCAATTTCAAAAAGAATGTTCTGTGCTTGGCGAGGTATTTCTTCACCCATTATACCTGCCTGAAATTTAAAAACAAATGGTAAGAAAACAAAGCAAAACATGAACATCTAACACTAAACATATCACTGACATCTGCCATGATGTTCCATGTATATTAGATTAAACTTGGATGAATACAATACAAGCAATTGTATATTTAAGACAAAGCTTATAGTTTTATCATAACACTTTTTGAATCCATGGGGAAAAAAAAATTATGTCAAAATATGTGCATTTACGCTGTAAGACAATGACCAGGGCTGTAATGCAACATACCATAGTCATACAAATTTGAAATGTGTTGTAATGTTTTATGATTGTATCTGGACCTGTACTTAACCTTCCAACGATCAATTTTTATGTATCAACTGAAAGTGATGACATAGTAATAGTGTATATGTTAGTGTAGTAGTTACGAGATGCCAGACATAACTGAAAGCAGTATAGTCAACACTGAAGTTAATTCTGCTGTAGGCATCAAAATACAGTACAAAGAAAACAGCAGACAGGCAGGTGGATTATTGAACATATCTACTATAATTTAATCACATGTTATGCAAAAGAAAAAATTGTGTAATGGGTCAGCTCACTTCTGTCTATCAGTACCAAGGTTGATTTATGTATTGTTGCTGTAGCTGGCCTGTATAATACCAATTCACGTTATATGCAGTACCAAAAATGCTACACGTCGGATACTTATTGCAGCCACTGTTCATGTATGTCACTGTGAAAAGTGGCTGTGCAGGAAAGGCAGGAAAAATTCCAGAGTTAAAATCAGGATGTAACAAGTCCACATAGATAAACTATGCACTGAATTCATATATAAAGGCAGTCAAGGTCACACAAAAAACTGAAACATCAAGTGCTCACTGAAAGGAAACTGGTTGAAACCAGTGCTCCGCACAAACATACACCTCAAAAAACCTGCAGGCACCTTAAACAAGAGGCTAGGATCTCAAAATTATCAGCACAAACTGCCACAAAATTCCTGAAACTGATAATATGTACAGCAACAGTAACATGTAAATTGCAACTACCTTTGCTTCCTAAGAGAATGAACATCTGTCAAGGAACTTGAGCCTTTAAATCTGTTCATGAAGGTTAAATCCTCACCCTTCTCTTTTCCCTGTCAAGGCTTGGTTTCTCTTACTCTAATACATAAAGTTTTGCTATGCATTTGTAAAACCTACGTATGAAGCACTGTTAGTACAGACAGCATAAATGGACCAATTTTCTTCGAGGAACAAATTAATTAAAAAACTTATGAGTATGTGGAGCCGATACTTTTGTTTTCTGTTTCGAAGATGAATGTCGATGCATGAATACAAACTTTTTATGGGAATATCAGGAATGCATGCCGAACAGTACAGAGAATTTCCTGCAACTGCTGTAATATGGATGAGTTCTATATGTAATGTGTTTAGGCTGTAGGCTTATCATTTCCACTAGCAATCTGAATCTCAACAGGATCAAGTCTGACAGGAACAGAGTGTGACTCTTTCATTTGATATTATGACCACACTTGCAAAAAATTTTTATTGTATTTTTGGTATGACAATACATTATGAGACAACACTTCTCAAAAACTTACATGTCTAAACCTCACAGAAATTATTGGCCTCATCACGCAAAAAACATGTTACAGAAATATGCTACTATGATTTTTCAAAAAGCCTGTAATTCAAATGCAGAAGCAACTGACAATTTGTTTTATACACCATTAAACCGGAAGAATATGGTCAATAAATAACTGAAAGTAACAGTTCACTGGTTATAAATCCTACTTCATTCACGAGGTCTCAGATTTCATAATCACCCCAACATCTGCTTATCCTGACACATTTTGTCACTTTCCTCACACACTCCACAAAAATGATGGAATAACAAATTATATTACTGCTCCTTCTCTGTATCATTAGCACTTTATTATGCACACTACTTTTCAATGGTATCTCAGTCGGTATAGTGACTGACTACGGGTTGGACGGTCAGGGGATCGAATCCCGGTGGTGGCGAGATTTTCCGCACGTCCAGACCGGCCCTGTGGCCTACCCAGCCTCCTTTACAATGGGTACCGGGTCTTTCCCGGGGGTAAAGTGCAGCCGGGGTGTGCTATTGACCACTCACCCCCTTCTAGCACCGAGGTCTTGGAAGAGTAGAGCTATACATCTACCCCCCTCTGGGCCACAACCGGGCCTGTAACGGGGTTACTTTACCTTTTACCTTCAATGGTATATAACATCTGTTGCTGAGAAATCACCATTAAATAATTATAGAATTAATCATGTAAACCAACACCAGGTTTATTCAGTAACTCCAGACAAAATATAGTCACAAGTAGTGACACATAATATGCTTCTCCAAGTGATGTCCCATGGATATGAACTAACAGCCTAAAATTCCTCCTTATGATGTTTCAAAAATAATGGATCTTCACAAAGTAAAATTTCTGGAGGTAAATACAGTTCCCTTGTCAGACTTCTGGTGGTGACTACTTTGGCAGATTTTCAGAGACAATCCATTTTAATAGCATGGGAAACTCAGACTTCAAAAAATGAATATTACCAAGAAAATCAGAAGGAATTTTTCAAGCAATTTGGGATTATTTAAAATACAGAATGAAAAGAACACATACTAACCAACATGGAAATACAATTTACACACAATCAAATTAAATTTTCTGCTATAAAAATATCTGTTAAATCTATTTATGTGACATAAATTTATAATGTTAAGTCACCAAAAAATATCCATTACATGTATATATGTGACATAATTCTATGATAACAAATCACCACAACCAAAATTCAAATGGTACATACCATATGCATGCTGAGGGCAATAGGAAAAATAAAAGAATAGTATGATGTTTTGTACTTCGCAATGGAACTGAACCTGTCCATTGTGAACTTTTCAAAAGCTGCCTTTTTAGCCAGTTGCACTGTAATGAGATCCAATGATATGCCCATTACAGTTTTTAAAGAAATCTGCAAAGAAACCAAAATAGGATTTCTTCAAATTCAGTTCCACATAAATAAATATTCAACATTTTATGTTTGTGTGAAGTCTCAAACACATGCACATTCCTCAGCATGTAACAATAACACACGATGAAGCAGCACAATTTCATCTGCACATTTATCTATCTTGTATACAAGTTATTTACCCCTCCAGCATAACGAGTTTGTACTAATTTCATCTCTACTTTACCACCCTCAGGCAAAACTTCCTCAATCCCAAATGGAATTTTTGTGAATGCAATGTTTTCTCCATGGTGAGTGGGTTTTTGGTTTTGTGGTGTATACTGATTGGTTGTTGTGGCCTGTGCTTTTTATGTTTTCACTTATGCAAGGCAGTTATATGCTAAGCCTTGGAATGGATGGTATGTTTAGTTACTGAAGGTCTACATGACAATAACTGTAAATGTATTATAACTACTGCTATGCATGAAATTCCAAAAATGTTCAAATTTTTTCAGAAAGTTTACAACAGAATTCCGCATCTCTTAGCAATCCTCCGTTTGCATCCACCTCATGTATCAGTTTTAAGTTTTACAATTACTATTCTTTGCACTTCTTTTTCAATGCCATTCATACTTGTTATACCCAAATCAACAGTTCAATTGACTCTTATTTTAGGAATAAAAATTAAACTTACATCATGGAATAATTCAAGAACACGGACATAATATGGTTTATCATGGAAATATCGTCTAAGCAACTGGTACAAGCCTTGTTCAAGGAGCATGGCATCATTAACTGCAGCAGGCCCAATGTTTTCATGGAGATACCAGCATGTTTGGCCTCTTCTAATTGTAGAGACATCCATTATATCATCCAATACCAGTAAATGAGCTTGCAGCTGCAAATCACAAACAGACACAGGTATGAATAGATACCAACATATCAACAGTCACACAATCCCCAGTATTTCTGCCCTAAAAGTTTGTTTTAATCTCACTACTCTATCTTTCAATATTTCTCTTCTTTGTAAAATGTGTACTACTCTAACATCTTACATAGTTCAGATTAGCTCCTTTCACTGAGCTTGGATCCTGTAACCACTGCAAATTAGCCTGCTTCTCTTATCTCATAACTTTGAATAATCACCATCAAATCATGGTTTCTGTTGTTGCAATTCATTACAACCTAGACACTCTTTGGTTACAATCTTGCTACTCTCCCAAATTGTTGTCCAAGATCTAATGATGTCCACATTATCATAAAAGTTTCTCAAAGCTGCAAACGTGTTTGCAATTTTAAAACTGAAATTCTTCCTTTAAAAATCAATTATTCCCAAGAACAGAGAGGCAGTTTGCAAAATTTATCGAACAATCACATTTTTCTCTTACCATTTCTACACACCATCCCATTATGTGAGCGAGGCGTATGTTTTCTGGAGTGAGTTCTTCTTTTGCAGCCAACATGCGATAAGCATAAACCACGGTCAAGCCTCGAGTCTGTTTCCCTCCAGGAGCATTATAGTGTAGTACCTGAAAACATAAATTTTTACTGGTATTAATGTAAGAAATATTTAGTTTTAGAGGTACCTAATATTGTTAATCACTATATCTAGAACACAGGAAACTACAAAAGATTACAAGCAAAACACCACTTGCTGAATCAGACAGAGGCATATGATAACAATACCACAAATATTTACATGTGCAAAAATGAGAATTAGGGCAGTGTCTAATAGTATGAGTTTGTTATGATGGTGACAAATCTTTCACATTCCATGGGAGGAATGTTTCTGTGTAGCTACAGAATACATCACTCTACCAAATTACTTTACCCAACACTATCGACACATAAACGCTTTCTTATAACAGGACAAAAAATTATAACTTAAGATTATGCAACACAACAAATGCAAAGTAACCCTGGTTAAGTAATTGGCCTTGAAATATGTTCAATTAGAGTTTATTTTTGATTTGTAACATCAAATTTAATGCAAGGTTTTTTATTTAATAAACACCTGGTAAATTTTTATGCTATATCAAAAGCACAGTAGGGCAATAGTAACTCTATTAATGGACAAATTATTCCAATGTATGAAATTAATGCTGCAGATACATAAGTAACACATTGTCATCAACACACTTCCTGAATGAAGAAGCAGGCTGATGACTTTAAAGGGAGTAAAAGTGTTAAAATATATGTTCTGTACAAGTGTGGTTCCTTTGTAGGAAAGCTGTTATTTCTCATAAAATACTTGCTGAATTTTAGCTGACACACATTCTCCTTTCCATGGGTACATTTCATAAAAATGGTCATTTAGAAATGATAGCCAGCATTCTGTTAAGATTTTCGTATTCCTTTTGAAGTGTTTCAGTTTTATGTTTCCAAAGCAAGCCCTTGTTCAAGCACCTTATGTTTTTGCTTCTTTATTACTTCACCAGCCACTCTAGATTCCAAAATATGATTTCATTTTACATAAAAATGTTCATGAAGTTATGAATCAGACTTTATATCCTGGTCAGTTTCTTGATGCATGTTAGTTCCCTAACTGCCACTGTCACTATGTTTACTGCATTGTAAATTTCCAACTTTTCTTCCACAGGTAACCTGATCATTGGAGAACATATCCTTCAAGCATGCTCAACAAGATTTATTTCACTTTCACCCTTAATTCCAGATTTATCTATAAGTAACTCTCATAATTCTCAGTGGAAAGTATTCTGAGGAAAATTATAAAAAAAAAAAAATCCATTCACCCTCACCCAATGTGCCTTTGCCCAGATCAGTTCTGAGTATACACAGTTAAAATAATTACATATATAGAGAGAAAAAACTGTCAAATGGTAAAAGTTTATTTACACATGAAAAGTGCAAGCAGTTCCTCAGCTCCTTAAGAACCTGGTAATATCAGCTACCCAAGCACCATGTTTCGTGTTAAAAAATGAATGTACTTTAAGTGTGTGTGTGTGTGTGTGGGGGGGGGGGGGAAGGGGAAGGGTCCATCAGTGTATGCATTCATGTACCTCTGTCTCCCTCATAAAAAATTTAGTGAAATATAGTTTTGTGCAACTCGCCAAGGACACCCTCCTTAATGCCTGTGTTTGACAAGGAATCACTCTATTACATCATTACCAGAATTTAATTTGTGTTAAATAACAGGTACATCTTTTAATTTCATTAACTGTAGTAAATTTTGCTTTATTAATTCCCTGTTTGCATCAACTGAAGTAGCATTTAATTCACTTCCATTTTCATTTCATATGGCCCACAATTCCATATAATTGATCATATATGATGTTTTTCCCCCCTATGGTATCTCCACCTTGTCGTGGTGGAGGGGCTCGTGAGTTCCAGTAACCCTGAGAGCTAGGCCTGCGGTAGCATTGCTACCAGCAGGGTCAAGAGTGTAGGAACCAGATGAAGAGAGATAACTAGAAGAAGAAAACTTCGATAAAAATTCCTCTGATGCCGGAAGCAGCGTCATCAGTAACAACTTGAAGCGCAGAGCAAATGATGCTTGAGATGGTTCAAGATCGTATAGCAACAGGCGTGACCAGAGTGGTTTGAACAGCTGCTGTACTGCGATGTGGAAAGCAAATGGAAATACTACCACATTATTACTTTTCCTGGATAGTCTCTTTCCAAAAACATAGATACACATGCGAGATGCTTCCTCTGGAGACAAAACAATCTGGAGGTAAACTACTCCCCCATTCGAATCTCTGGGGGGGGGAGTGTTTCTAGGGGAAATATCCAGCAGCAGATCCAACTTTTACAAGAAGGATTACAAAGGAAAGAAGAATAAACAGCACAGCTACAAACAAGGAAGAAGACGTAGGAAACTATTGGACGACCTTAAGGAAAGGAGAGGACACTCTCATTTGAAAGAGGAAGATCTGGATTGCACTATGTGGAGAGCTCGCTTTGGAAGAGTCTTTAGACCTGTCATAAGACAGACTACTAAACGAATGAATGAAATGAATATGATGTTTGTGGAGCCATCAGGAGCACTGTAGGAAAATATGGCATTTTTAACTCAAGACATGCAGAACACATTGGTAAATTAAATGAGGATTTCTTAAATGCATGGCCTCTAGAGATGGCAAACATATAAAAACTGGCATCCAGAAGTTTCATTAATACAGTTTTATAACTATAAACAATACTTCTATGTTGTCCTGTAAGATACAGCAGATGAAAATGACACACTTATTTGCTTGAACGTAGATGTCTGTTCTACACAATATGATGAAGAAATGCTGTCTGCAGTTCACTCCTACCAACATCTTGAAAACAAATCTTTCAATGTGCTACCTCTGTTCTTCATATTCTTCTAGCACATTAGGCACAGTCTTCATTTTTATCAAGATTTGTTTTCTGGGATGTGATGTTGTGTACTTTGGTGCAGCAGTACCAATGTTTTACAGAACCCTGCCACATCCTCAAAAACATGGGTACCTATTCACCAGACTGTAAGGGATCATGTCCAAGCATAGTGTAATCTTCACACTCAATGCTGTAACAGCCAAAAAACTCACATCTATTTTATTTTTTGCTGAATGAATATTTAATTCTACCCATGTAACTTCAGTTTTAGTTTTACCAAATTCAACATATATTTGACAGACCTACAGAAACCTACTTCTGCTGCTCTAAGCATCCCCGTGTTTTATAAATCTCAGTACAAACTGCCATAAGAAAATTTTGGCAGCTGTCATTACCTTACAAAATTTCAACTTTGTTACATTCTACTCTCTATTTATCATCTGAAATACTCTTTGCTATTTATGTAACAGTATTCTCTTATACTTTACAGGAGAACCTACATCCTACACATCTGATGTGTAAAACTTCTCTATTAACAGATTTAGAAATAATTCTCTGCCACAGACTGCAAATTTTCTTTCTGTTTTTGTTAAAAAATTTCATGTAGAAATGTTCACCATTTTGCAAACACAGGGATTTCCATCCATCTTAACCTCATTTCTGTAAACATGTAAGCATCTGCACAATGTATGTTCTTTGAATTTCATTTAACAGTGAAGTAAGAGAACTGCAAAGTTAAAAAACCCTACCAGATGTCTTTGTATAAGTATGCTGTATCACATCAATATTAAAACAACAAGAATGTTAATTTATTCACTCTTGTATTTAATTATGTGAATATAAATTTTAAAATTTAATAAAGCGAGCTTTAAAAGCAGTTGTATTTAAATTTCAATTAAATACAGTGTACCTCTAAATTAATGCAGAGACTTCAGTAATCTTTTTATGTGTTTATTTTTATATCATATGTGACCATTTCCACATCGTATGGTTTTGTACCAGTGTATGATATATGGAAAATAAAATGAATGAATGAATGAATGAATGAAAGAAGACCAATGGTGACTACCAAATACACAAGTTCAAAATTGAAGGCAGAACATTAACAGTTCTAGGGAACTGACTCTCTCTTGCTGAACTACCTTGCAAACTGAAACGTGTATGAGAAAAGTTTATCAGACATAAAACATGTGGTTCATTTCTCTGTACATTTATTCCAGACATATTTTGTTCAGAATGCTTGCAGAAACACATGTAGGTCTCATGTAAAGCACCCATAATTTGAAAACAATTTTGGTCAGAATTAGACTGTGTTGATAAGTTTTAATAAAATTCTACAATACCAAATTTAATGTCAACCTGCTCAGCATTTCTAAAGTTGTTCCAAGCACACAGACACTTACAACCTATGTAAAAAGTGCTCCATAGCAATACACACTTAAAAATGGCAAGATCAACACATAATAACATGCAAGAAAACAGTATCTGTATGGTGGAAACACATGGACACACTATGGCTCACGCCAAACATGGTGAACCCAGTAAAGAAAAGAAAGTAAACTTTAATGTCTGGTTGGAATGGGAGCACAAACCCTGCATGAAATAATGTTCAGGCATGGACTGCAA
>Ga0268261_10001464_pt1 | contig 16249 bp, 14 predicted proteins | sample TergutNc150P1_FD_190353 | JGI IMG/M metagenome (GOLD analysis project Ga0268261, IMG submission 190353) | Nasutitermes corniger P1 segment gut microbial community from laboratory colony in Florida, USA - Nc150 P1 (SPAdes) (version 2) | ecosystem: Host-associated > Arthropoda: Insects >...
TGGGGGGGGTAAACTCCATGCAATATGAGTCTTTTTACTTGTCACTGTGTGATAACCACTAATAGTATTAGTGGACTGTAACAACATGTAATGCAGATATAAATACCACTATTGTCACTGCTTGCTATTCAAGCACAACCCATGTGACTCCAAGTGGAACTGGCCTCCTATCACATCACCTACTCACTTCAACCTCTTGCCACATACTTTGTATCGAAATCACACCACATTCCTGCCTTACATCATCCCGCCCAGATGCAAGAGCACATAAACATCTCTTCCAGTCACCACACAGCATAAAGACTAATACCAACATATCCCCCCCCCCACCCCAACTGAATTACATTTGAAAGGTACAACCCTTGGAATTCAGCTTTCTATAGGGAGAATCACAAGCTTGTGCATCTTGTGCTTCCACCCGTTGTCTTAAATGTTGCAACTTGCACCAGATCATCACGTCCAGGATGTACCTCCTCCCCCACTGCCAATCTCCAGTCCTGTGGTGGGCAACTGCTGACTTTGACCAAGAAAACCATACCTCCTGGATGCAGATTCAGCTCAGTGGAGGCCCATTTGCCTCTCTGCTGCAGACTGTTAAGATAGTCTGTGGACTATCTTTTCCAAAAAAGTTGTTGGATCTGTTGCAAGTGCTTCCACCTATAAAGACAACTGCCAGACAGATCAGACAAGTTAGACTCAGGTGCACCTGTCAGGAAATGCCCTGGGCTAAGAAAGGTGAGGTCATATGGATCACTGAACAAAGCTGTTAGAGGGTGAGAATAAGACATGCCTCTACTTGAGTCAGGAGAGTGATTAGTTTTTTTGGAAGTAAATGCTGTGAACCCTACCAATCTCTTTAAGTGATACTGCATACAGTGCACACCATCCTCCCAAAGTTCCCCAAAATTTGGTGAGCGTGGCAGAATAATACATCATGTAAATGCTTCTAAATTTGCAAATTCCAAAAGTTTTGACTGATGTGCTTCTTGATGCAAAAATTTCCCTGAATCCTGGAGATTTATGATGAAGTCCACCAAATGTTGTTCCACTGTCAGAATAAAAATTTAAACATTTTCCCCTTTGTGTAATAAACCTTTAAAGGGCAGCAATAAAGGCATCTGATGTTAAATTGCTGACCAATTCAAGATAAATTGTCTTAACAGCTAGCAAATGAAAATGGCAATATAGCATTTCACTCGAATCTTGCTCCTTGGGGACATAAAATAGTCCTGCATAATCCATACCACAATTCAAAAATGGCCTTGCCATTTGTATTCAGGCTGTCAAAAGCTGACCCATTAGCTGATGAGATTCAACTGCCCTTTGTTTGGAGCACGGTAAGCATTTGTGAAGCACTGATTGTATTACTTATCTTCCTCTAGCAGTCCAGTGTTCCTGTCAAGGTTGACAAACAAGTACCGAGGTCCCACATGTAGTAGTCTCTGATGTTCTGCTCTTACTATAGGTTCTATCAAGTGATGACCTGAAGTGAGGATAAGTTGATGCTGATCATCAAAGGACAATGAGAAATTATGGAATCATCCAACCACCCTAAGCATTTCATACTTGTCTAAGAATGGACACAGGCTTTGCAATTCTTTACTCTTCTTTACCTCTCGTGATGATATGAGATCTGCTATCACCATGTGATAAACAGTGCACTGCACCACGTACATGCACGCATAAAATGCTGTCTTTAAGTCCAGTACCTTCAAATGGCCTATTTACTTCTCATTGGGATAATGAGAACTGTAAAAAAAAAAACACTGCATGTAAGCAGTCACGCTGACAAGCTTCGTAAGTGATGAAAATCTCTCCACATACTCAGTTGTGGCTGCAAATGTAGTTGCTACTGATGACCTCATACCGCAATGTCCTCAATTATTTCCACTTCTCTTACAGAAGGCCATGAAGTGGCTGACTTTTGATGCCATTGTCGTCCTTGCCACCACAGACACAGAGTCATCAACTTCTCCTTTGTTATGCCTTGCTAAATGAGATCAGCAGGACTGTCCAAAGTGGGCATATGTTTCCACTTGTTCACGCTGGTAGTCTCTTGAATACATGCCAGTCTACTGGGCATGAATGTATTCCATCTCATAGCAGGTGAAGAACTTCACGACAAGACTCTAATAGCTGTTTAACTCCAAAATCAACACTGGTAAAATCTTGTTAATTATTTCTGTCAACAGCACCACTCTACACAGTTCCAACCTGGGTAAAGTTACCTTCTTCACTGGTGCAACCCGACAACGTAAACACAACACATAACTCTTGACCCCCCCTCGATGATCAACTGACCACAGTTAAACACATGGCCCATATGCCAATTCTGAAGCATCTGCAAAACCTATGAACATGTATGGTGATTGCTCCCTTTACCAATACCAAACATTAAGTTTCAATCTCGTAAATATTGTCAAGTTGTTGTAGAGTTGCTACCATTTTTTCAGCAATTCGGTTGGCAGTGTATCGTCCCAACTCAATTTGTGAAGCCACAATTCCTGCAAGAATACCTTGTATGGAATTACTGATGGACTAATGAGTCCTAAAGGATAAAAAATAGATGCTACAACTGCAGCAACCTTTCATTTACTGACATCGTGCATCAAGGCTAGTGACTTCTTGCTATTTGCAATAGTAAATTTATCCAATATGGGATGCCAACAAAGACCTAATGCTTTACCTTATCCTCACCACGCAATTGTCATGGAGGAACAATTTCCCATGCTGCAGTTAAGTAGGTACTGCATCTAAAATCCTAGAATGGTTGAAATACCAATTTCTCAATGGTAACCCAGCCCTAGTAAGTAGTATAATCAAATCAGCCTGCAGCTTTAGTGCTTCAGTAATATCATCAGATCTGCTGAGCACATCATCCATATAGAAATCCTGTGAATGTACCGTGGTTGCCTGTGGATAATTCTCCCTCTCCTCCTCCGTGAGTTTCTTCAGGCATGCAGTGGTCAGGCTACGTGTCAATGAAGTCCCATATGTTACCACCTGGAGTTCATAGGCCAGATCAGGGTACCTGATGGAACTCTCCACAGTATTTGTTGGAGTCCTATGTCCTTGGGTTACATCCTGACTTGCTGATATATCTTCTCAATGTCCACCATGAAGGCAATCTGGTGACTGTGGCATCTTAACCTCTTGCTGCCAAATGACCTATAAAGGCACTGCGCAATAAGCCCTTTAAACTGCCGAACCTCTAGAGGGTTCGCAAACAGTGTGTCTAAGTATGGAGGAATTTTGTTCACTCCTATCCGAAATTTTGCTAAGCTGTAGGACCCTTGAAGGTCAGGATTTCTTTGTGGAGCCAGAATGGACCCCCTCCACCTTCTAAACCCCTCCAAAAACCCTAATTTATATGGCAGCATATAGCAACTGCATATTTGTCACAGCTGACTAATATGGTTCAAGACACAGCCCGCTTTATTTATTGCTCGCACAGGTCCGCTGTGGGTTGAAATATCAACACAGGCCTATGAAACAAACACTAATTGCTGACCTTATAAATAAAGCCAACTTGGTGCACAATTTATTCTCAGCATATTTATTCTTAGTTTATACATACACTAAGAATAAATTGTGCACCAAGTTGGCTTTATTTAGAAGATTATACAGGGATGCACGGTCAACAAAAGACAAAAACTAACTGCTGACCATTCAGTGGCATACTGTACCTTTATAGTTCAGACAAAACTAATGCTCAAAAATCAGAGATATCCACAAAAATTTATGTTCACAGATACAGAAGGGCCCACCGACATGCCTCTTGTAGTCCTTGAATACTCTGTAGGGGTTGTTGGGTACTAACATGCAACACACAGCCATCAATCTACTAAATACGTCTTCAGCACTCTCGAATAGCTGGAATTTTATACAGCAGTCACATCGTACCTTTAGATCTGTTTTGTTGTCACTAGAGAAGAAGCTCATATCTTCATAGCATTAGATTTCTGTGCGCCCAGTGGCAGATAAGAGTCTAAATAAGGCAGACCATTGTAGGCATTCAGAAATGGCCAGAAAAAAATCAAACTCCAGGTGGAAACCATCAGTGAAATTCTGGTTGCTGACAATGACTTGGAATCAGGTGCTCAGGCTAGTGATGTTGGAATTTGAGGAAGACGAAGAGGAACAACAACAATAGCAGCAGCAAGCCTCATCAGAATATGAACCACAGGTTGCAACAAATGGCGGATTACCAACCTGGGGACCGCATGAAGGAAGGAACACAAATATTCATCCTTTTGTCAGTCCAGCAAAAGGTGTAAAAAGAAGTGAGGCTCCACACATCAACAAAGACAGCTCGCCACTGCCTGTGTTGTTGATGTTTTTCACAGAAGTTTTTCATTTGCTGGTGGAACAGACCAATGTATACTATCAGCAACACTTAGACGGACAAGCCAAACCTAGCTGCCGACTGCCTGATATTACATTGCCGGACATAATGACTTTCGTTGCCTTAATTCTGCAGATGGGACATGAATTGAAAGACACAATACATGACTACTAGTCAAGACTTAGACACCTACACACTCCGTTTTATGGTGAGACCATGACAAAAGACAGATTTTTACACATACTGCATTTTCTGCATTTTGCAGACAATTCACAGAGACCTGATGAAGGTGAAGAATATGACCAACTATGGAAACTAAAGACTGTGTTTGACACATTGAATGAGAAGGCTTATGCTAAATTCTATAACCCCTCCAAGCATTTGGCAGTGGGTGAGGTAACTGTAAAATTCAAAGGCAGGGTTACCTTCAGGCAGTACATTCCAAAGAAAAGAAAGTTTCAGCATCAAAATTAACAAACTCTGTGATGAATCACGGTATACATATGACATGAGAGTGTACTTGGGTAGAGAATTACACTCCGCCACTGACAATATGACTGCAACACATGCAACTGTGAGACACTTGACTTGCAGAGTGGAAGGTTTAGGACACAATATATTTATGGGCAATTTCTTTTCATCCCCAAGACTTTTTGATGACTTGGACAGACATAAAATAAATTCATGGGGGACAGTACGGCCCAACAGAAAAGACATGCCCCATGAGTTTGGACCAAAACACCTGAAACTGAAAAGGAGTGATGTAAGGGTGAGGACCAGGGGAGGTTTGACCGCATTTGTTTGGAAGGACAGACGAGAAGTTTACATGCTGAATAAATAAAATGGATCCACCACCAGCAGAAGGAAATTCTTGTGATGACAGCAACTGCCCTGTGACACCTCACATCATGGAAAGTTACAACCAGCACATGGGTTAAGTTGACAATTCTGATTGTATGGCCAACAGCTATTTGATGAGTCGCTGTACCCTCAAGTGGACAATGAAACTGTTTTTCCACCTTCTGGATTTAACAGTACTCAACAGTTAGATAGTGTTATCTTCATGTGGACTAAATATACCTACTGTAATTTTAGGCTCCTTCCGGTGAGGAATTTGATTGAAGAAGCTGGAAAAAGCCAAGATCGCCCCACCCCCCAGATTGGTTGGAAGACCAAGTGCGGCCACAACAAATGTTGTGTGACTCGAAAGTCGCCATAACCCACCCTGGCCAGAGAAATCATCCACCCAACTCTGCTGCCTTCTGTGTTCATCTCGCAGCCAGAAAAAGGGCACAGTGTATAAGTGTGTCAGATGTGACGTGGGCCTGTGCATGGTGCCTTGTTTTGTGGAATATCACACCAAAGTAAATTTGTAAATCACCCCCATTGTGAATGCTGTTGTGTCTTGATAAAACAGTGATCCAAGGTACCACAGACCTTCTGCAGCAACCAGAATTATGTGAGTAATGAACTACTTACAACACATTTTATATAATGCATTCAATTCAAAGGCCTTTATAAAAATAGATGAATATTTTTTCCTGAATTAACCAATTCATAAACAGAGTGAAAAATTTTATTTCCTTAAATTTGAAGGAAAAGCCTAAGAGTTATGCCTTTTTTTTCTAAGAGTAAGCATTGAAAATTAAAATACCCCGTTAAAAATCTCGGTAGGCTGCTGCTGCCCAGAGGGACTGAATTCAGTGTTCAAGGGTTAACAATACTGAGAATACATATTGTTGCACAGCAGGTCCAATCAACAATGTATCACTTACTGCCCATTCATGTTTTTTGCACTAACATTTATCACTACCCTGAGTTTTGTTGTGTTGCTACCACGTTTGAATACCGGGTGATGAGGCAGGTAAAATATTTCCTCGCTGTCATCTCCATTATCCCCAAATACCAGGTGCATATGTCCAAATTCTTCATATTCTTCGTGAAATACGTGTAATTCTTCTGCACGTATGGTTGGTAATAAAGCTGCTTCTCCAAATGCTGAAATCCATACAATGCTTGATCATATGATCTGCCAAGTCCCTCATGAAGTGACTTCCATGGTAACTGCATGACACATCTCCCAGTAATCTCATGTAATGGTTGCTGGGAAATGACTCTCATATTCCAGCTCCTGTATTGCTTTGGTCCAGAAGAATGTGAAGCTCTTCAATCATCCAGAATCATTGTACCTGTGCATCTAACTGTTTTCATCCAATGTTAAACATGATGTTGCTGCTTCTCTGAATGGCAGCCCTGGATGCTGTATGTGTCTCCCCAGAATCATGCCCAATTCAGTTTCTTGGAGTGTGGGGACTATTCCACTACCAAAGTATCTACCTGGATGAAGCAGATAAAAGAATACAAGTAGTTCTGCTCCAATTACCATATGCACATCTTCTGGATGATCAAACCCTAGATCTGCATAGAATAGATTAGAATGCAACTACCATAAATCACGTTCAGAGTACTGCGCTGGTACATTTCCTGCAATCTTTAGTAAGATAAAGCACATTATTTCTGCCTGAAACTTGCTATACCTACAGCATAGCTGTATGTTGATGCTATATCTAGCATCTGAAGCCACAATGTTGATACCCTTTAACAGAGAGAAATTCCTTCTTCTCAACTTTCCGAGTATATTTACCATGGCCTCTATTATGATATAAACCTGGGATGCACTGTCTAGTAAAGATCTCCATTTGTATAACTGACCCCCCAACGCCTTGTATTTTTATAATGGTCGTCAACAACATCACCTGAGTAACATAATGTTGTTTTAAGGAGCAATATGATGCCTGCATAGGTGTGACATCTGACAGACATGGATTTGTCTGTCACTCACTATGTTGTGTGGATGCATCTTAATCATACTCTTGATGCATCAGGGTATGATGCTTCATTCTATATTTGTGACAATGTCCCATTTTTATGTGTTCTAGCTGAATGACCCTGCTGGAGACAATTATAACAAAACTTGTTTTTCTGACCCACAATCTCCTCTGCAGAACATCTACGTTGCACATTCAAACAAATTATGTGACTCAGAACACAGCACAAACTTGTACTGGTCATGGCCACAAAACTGTTAAAATCCAGTGGTGGCCTTTACTGTTGTTTCCCACACTGTGCCTCATCAACATCTGCAAAGTTGGTGGAAGGTTTTAATGTTTCAAAAACCTGATATTTCTGCTCCATAAATGTAATTAATTCCTAAGTAATGAGAACCCCTTGTCTGTCTGTTGCACTGACCACTCACAACATGCTTGACCCTCCAGATATCTGACAACTAGTTGTGATAATATCCTCCAAAGGCTGTTCAAAGTTTAATGCCTTCAGTGCATTTACATTGCTGCAAAATGCGTTTACAAATTGCCTCATCCCTCCAACACCCTCTTTACTGATTGACTGTATGCCTAGTAGGTGTCTGATGTAAGTAGCTGCAGTAAGCTACTTGTTTTCGTATCTGCCCACCAGCAGGTCCCAAGCTATGAGTAAGACTTAGTCATGATAGGAAATTCCTCGTCCAAACAAAGTGCTTGACACTTCAGTGCCCACAGCAAATAATCAAATTTTTCAGTGGACAATACATCTGTGCATCCAACAAAACACTGAAAATATTTGCAAAGGTTGCCCAATTTTCATATTTTCCACCAAGTGAAGGCACAGGTATTGATGGCACTTTCAAAGTCACCCCTGTGACTAGCTGATTAGTATCAGTTCAAAATGTACTGTCCAAACAAGATGATGCTTCATAATTTAACTGGTACTAACATGGACCCTGCTTCCAGTGATGCCAATAACCTTTCCATGTCTGACCTCATTTTTGTAACAAGTCCCTTGAAACTCTTCCCAATCAGCCTTATGATCATGGGTCTTATTATTCACCTCCAACAAAGACTGAAATCCCCCAGATTTATTGCAGATTTCTGCTACAGATTCATAACACACCTTGATCTCATTTATGTCTTCTGACATATCAAACTGAGCCACAAAACGCTGGATTCTTGTCAAAGACCCCTTGAAACTCCTCACCTCTTTATAACAGCCTAAATCTCCCTTGGATCCATACTGATGGGAATATGAATATAAAGGAAAGTGTATTAGGATAACTGTCTGATCTGCCTTGTCAAGTCTGAACCAATCTGGAGTGCCCTCATGCTCTGCCCATGGAAAAAGCGATGTAACACTCCAGCAGAATCCTGTCTATGTGCACAATAGATTGTGTGGCATCCACCACTGATGCCCTTGACCTCCAATACAGCTCACTGCAACTGACGCCAACACAGCAATCCATCATGCCATTAAGAGGTCAACACAGTATGGTGTTTTGTTTTCCCCAAAATAAGTGATAATCCCTTGTGATTATCTTCCATTGAAGATGTTGCATGTGTACGCCTTGTATAGAGTGCCCTTACGATAACCAGGCCATGCACCATGCTACACAAAATCGAGACACACTTATGTACTGAATACACAAAAAACTGATCACTGCTTTCACATTTAGCTTGAAATCTGGCCCAGAGTGCACAAAAAGTGTGTGTGATAACCACTGATAGTATTAGTGGACTGTAACAACATGTAATGCAGATATAAATACCACTATTGTCACCGCTCACTACTCAAGTGTAACCCTTGTGACACAAAGAGGAACTGGCCTCCTAAGCACACCGCCTATTCACTCCAACCTCTTGCCACAAATGTTGTATGAAGATCACACCACATTCCTGCCTTACATCATCCCTTCCAAATTCAAGAGTATACAAACATTTCTCTTAGACACCCCACAGCATAAAAAGTAATATTCAAAAGTCATCTTGCCTCAAACAAGAGACTTCCCAGAACTTTCTGATCATACCTCACTCACTGAAGAATGCAACCACTACTTGTCTTTGGCTCCTTGGATGTTTGGGGCAGAGTCACCTCTTGCACTGGTGGCAAATCCCCCTCTACCTTTGCTGCTGCTTTCTGGAATAAAGCAAGTAATAAAGAGAATTCCAGTGCACTGGAACTCGCATCTGGTTTCACTATGTTCAGGTTGATTTTTATCCGGTCACTTAATTTTAAAAATTTTCTTCATGAATTCATGATTTTTCTATAATTTATTTAAAACAAAGACACCCAGTTCAAATAAAAAAATACACACTGAAGACTGACATTATATTAATATGAAAACTTATCTGTATGATTTTAGATTTTCACAGCATTGTTGCTGAAGATTCAAGTCTTCTGGGATGTGACATTACGTTGTTGGATGAAAAGTTACCAGTGTTCTGAATGATCACAGTGCCTTCATGGCCTCAGTCAAGCAGTCAAAGAAGATTTCTTTACCTGTTTTCTACTACTAGACCCTCAAGATTAAGCACTACAATCCTCCGTAACATAAGAAACTATTTGGCCAACAACACAGTGTCACATCCCAGAATACTTGTACTACTTATTGTAATAAAGGCTAGGATAGTAAACTTCAGTTGATATAATGACAATAAACCCTGCATGTCAGGTACCAGTAACTGTAGGAATCAAATAGCCTAAATGTTTAAATGAAAAAATACTCACTCATGTAAACATGTATCTATAAATCTATCTAATTTACAGGTATATCCATGTTAAGTGTCGGACTAACTGTACTAGGACTTGACTGATAATACCACAATTAGAAGGTGTTTTACAGCACCTAAACACTTGAGGTACAGGAAGTCAGAACCACCTAAATCTTACACAGAGATGATAAATGCTAGGTAGCTGGGTTATAATGTATGCATGGTACTACATACAAGTAATGACCATAGCTGGTAGGTACAAAAAGCAATTACTGAAAGTTCATAAAATTTCAGTTCTTCAGTTACATAACTACATTTGATTCTAATGAGGTATATATTACTTAAAACTGTACTACATACTGAATTTACTGGGTCCCCAGCATGGGTCTCTGGGGTACGAAATGCAGCATAGGACTGTGAAGACCACAGTGGACTTGGACTTGGCATAGAGACTTCATTTGGGCTGACAAGTCCATATGTTGCCTTCAGTTCTAGCTCAGGAGGGTCATCTGGAACCTTCTGGTGATATCTGCAACACACACACAAGAGCTGCAAACCTTATATCACACAACCACACTCAAAACGCACCAAAGACACAAGAAACTCACATGAATCCATTCTCCCGTTCGCATTTCTCTAACATCACACGTATCTTAGGTGCCAGTTTCTTGAAAAAGCTATGATTCTCTGGACGTATCTTACGAGCTGGTCCCTTCGTTTTGGCATACTCCTTGCACAGATCTACTGCCCTGCGGTAGCCTGGACATCAAAAGGGGAGCTTGAGCAACACAATCTTAAAGCCAGACTTAAACTAAATTACAGTGTGATGTGTAACAAACACTGTACAGTGCACCATGAAGAAGTAAGGCAGAGGACATTATGCAAAAGCATACACTACAGGCCTAAATACAAAACTTTGAGAATGCCATCTGCATGAAGTATAATTTTCAACTCTCCTTCATACACTCACATGCATGTTCTGTAACATGGCAGTAAATGCAACCTGCTGCACTATGAACAGTATTGTTTACAAGGGTCTTTAACAATAACAAAGAAAATGAGAAGAAACAAGACGAAGGATTGATAAAATAAGGAGCACAGTAAATATTAACCCTTTAAACACCGAATTAAATCCCATCTGTCATTTGCTGGCATTATCAGCTCACCATATTCTCCACGTTAGCAGGGTATGGGTTAATAAACTGTAAATGAATTTAGCAACATATTTAAGTGGTTTGATGATATGAAGTAACTGAAGATAAAGAGACCTGTGTGAAGGCTGAGAAAAAGGTGGAGTGGGACAAAATAAAAAGAGGACAAACATGGAGAGAAGGGACTAAGCATGGGGGAGTGGCAAAAAGAGGACGAACACAGATCAGACCAGGTGGAGTGGTAAAAAGAGGATGAACATGGAGTGGAGAAACCAGACATGAAGAGAACACACTGGAGGACAAATGAAGCTGAAAACTTTTACTGTATGCTGAAACTCACAAGACACAAAATAAATATGGATATCTGTGACATGTTAACCTCACACAGGAATTAATAAACCCCACTTTATATTAAACATAATTTACAACAGTGTTTGTGGAAAATATAATGCCATTTCACTCACAGGCCTGGCTTTCTTGTAGTGCACGGATTGCCTCACCACAGCGATCCAGGCCTAGCAAGTTCTCTCCACAGAAGCAGTATGCCTGAAACATTAGTTCTAATCAACTGGTGATGACTGTTCCACCTTAGTTATATACAATGGACCATTTGCACTTATTGGTGACAGTTGCGAACTTTGTGTATCTCTGTCGATATAGGTGAATTATGGTACTCCAACACACAACAGAACTGCATAATAAGAAGCAACATAATTTATTCTTCACTACAAATATGACTAGGGTGGCTAAATCAAGGAGACTAAAGGGGGTGAGGATACTTAACATGCAGAGATGAGATGAAAAATCCATAAAAAATTGGAGTTGAAAATTTTTAAGGGAAGAGACCATTTGGGATATCTAGGCATAGGTGAAACAGTAATATTAAAATGGCTATTAAGTCAAAATAGTCGGAGGTTGTGGAATAGATTCATCTGGCTCAGGATAGGAGTCAGTGGTGGATTACTTAAATATGATAATGAACCTTCAAGTCCATAAAGGGCAAGTAATTTTGATTGACTACATGACTATTAACATCTCAAGAAGGAATCAGTTAGGGATACAAACACAGTCAAACAAGCAAACGTTCGGCATAACAAATTCTGACTCTACAAGGACTAACAAACAAGTCAGTGATAAGTATATTACTCTGCAGCTTTATACATCTATTACAGCAGCGCAATGCATCTGCATGGCTGCCAATGGATGACCATGGCCCTGTGCAGGGTAGCCATAAGCAAAGTCATAGCACTATTCATGATGGCATTAATAATTCTGTACAGTTAATGCAAAAAATCTGCATAAATGAACTATGTCAGGAATTGAGTGAATATGGGATATGAAGTTGCTTTTGCTCTGTATTTTAAAAATATTACCCTATGCCTAACATAGTATATGTGAGTACAGTCTTTTCTGAATAACAACAACAGAAGCTGGTAGATGTCATGTGCAGGCACAGAATTCGTCCCTTTCTTGGGTTAACAGTCATCACTTGCACACAGTGTATATTCAGCAGTACGTCACAACCTAGAACCACTAGTAGTATAAAAGTCATGGTTCTGAAGAATCAGACCTTGTAACATTTAATACCACTAGTACAACTAGTTAACATGTTCATTAATAATGTTACCATATAAGCACTTAGAATACAGTAGTTCATCATCATCATCAACAAACAGAAAGAAAACAGAAGACAACCATATTACCAACAGAAATTTCAGTGTTAAAAAGTAACAATTGTGATTTCCTAATGATCATAATCATATGTTGTGATGTGCCATCCAACTGCCTTCATTTGTGCTTTGTTGGTGTAGGCACATACATTGGGTATTTAGACTGCTGTTAACATTACACTAATTTTAATCACTCATGTTGCTGTAGATCTGGTCAAATGCATGCAGAAAAACAAGCAAAAAACCAGATCTACAGCAACAAGAGTGACTAAAATTCTTGAAGAGTTAGCAGCAATACTAAAAATGCATACACCAAGGACAATGAAGATGGCATAAATACGCCAAAATATGTCAGCTTACACAAAAAAAAAAAAAAAAAAAAAAAAAAAAAGTTGGACACCACATCACCACAAATTAACAAGCTATGCAGTAAGAACAACATGAAATATGAACATAATCACGCCACACATATGAATACATTTCATGTTTATGTCTACTGTGAAAAGTATGCTAACTTTCCACAAGGAAGTAATATTTCCAACCTCTGAGGACTTGCATACTACCTGTAAGCAATGGAACACTGCCACAAAAATCTCATAAATATATTTCATTACAATTCCATACTTCTTTCAGTTGAAGTTCAGTTGAGTAATTTAGTCTGTACTGTTTCTAGCAATATGGAACAAAACATACATATGCCTGATACACAGCTGCCTTCAGACGCAGATATTTGGTCCACTGAGAAACAACTTCTCCAAGAGGGTCCAAAACCTTTGCTGCATCACTAAATAGTCTGGAGGTCTCATTGGCCAGTGCAGAGATGAGGCTTGAGTCGTGCTTTAACTCCATAGCCCTTGCCACCGTCACTGTGTGGACAAATGATAAGCAGTTTGCTTTACTTTTGACAAAATTAAGTGTAAAGAATGCAGATGCAACAGTAAGGAAAGTGTATCAACTGATATACCTTGCAAGTACTCTAACTTTGTTACAATTACTAAGGTTTTATTAACACTGTCTATTACGATTTGTCCTGTAATTCTGGCAAGACAGTTCGTGTGTTTTTGACTGTCAAATTGCCATAACTAGCATAAACCAGACACTGAAACATTCCACCCAATCACCAACTTCACCGACCGACTTGTACTTCTCTTCTCCACAACTCATTTAGAGTTATGTGAAGCCTCTAACTGTTGTATCATAACTTAACATTCTTGCATATCTCATCTCTCATATACCCGTACATGCTATATGCCCTGCTCAGCTCATCCTACTTGATCATCTTAATAATACTTGGTAAAGCTCCTTATTATGTAACTTTCTTCAGCATCCTGCTAACTTCGTTCTCTCTCTCTTACATCCATATATTCTCCTCAGCACTCTGTTTTAAACACATTCAATTTACTTTACACTTATCATAAAATAACCATCAAAACACAACTAATGGTATATTAGCCAAGATGGGGCCAAAGTTACTTTACACTTATATGATGAAACAAAAAATACACATCCATAACTATGTTCAATAACATACGAGGTGTAGTCAATAAGTTCTTGGACTGAATTTTTCGCACTCGTACGGAGCGTAGTTACCACACCAGCCACTAGTGGTATCATTCCCAAGGTATCATGGGCCAGTGTGCTGAAAGCCAGCTTTCTGTGCACATCATGTGTGACGCTACTCTAGCTTTTATCAAGAGGTGCAACGTTCTCTCTGCAATTATCAAGATGGCGGATTTCCGTGAACAATGTGCTTGCATCAAATTCTGTTTCAAGTTAGGGAAAAATGCTACAGAATGTTATGAAATGTTGAAGACAGCTTTTGGGGAACAAGCTATGGGTCTTTCCCAAACATTTCAGTGGTTTTCCGGGTTTAAGGCAGGCAGAACTTCAATTGATGATGACGAACACTCTGGTCGACCAGTGTCCAGTTTGTCAGAAATAATTGAGAGATTATCCGCGAGGACCGTCATCGTACCATTGATGAAGTCAGTATGCTAGTGGGAATTAGTCATGGAACTTGTCAAAAAATTTTAACGGAAGATTTGAAGATGCAACGTATCGCATCAAAGTTCGTGCCCAGACTACTGAGTGTCGACCAAAAACAGCAATGACTTGACATTTACTTGGACCTCAAAGAAAATGCTTCTAACGACCCCAGCTTTCTTTCGAATGTCATTACGAGTGACGAAACCTGGGTTTACGCCTACGACCCGGAAACCAAAACTCAATCCAGTCAATGGAAAAGTCCGGGGTCACCTCGACCGAAGAAGGCAAGGCAAGTGAGACGCAACATCAAGTCAATGTTGATTTGTTTCTTTGATCAGAAGGTAACTGTTAACAAAGAATTTGTTCCTCCTGGTCAAACAGTTAATGCTGCATTCTACGTCAAAGTTTTGAGACATCTATGGGAGAATGTGCGAAGGAAGCGACCTGATCAGTGGCAGAACAACATATGGCTGCTCCACCATGACAATGCGCCAGCCCATGCTGCCCTCCTGACTCGATGGTTTTTGACTAATAACAACACGACTGTGGTGTCACATCCTCCCTACTCGTCCGACCCTGCACCCAGCAACTTTTTCTTATTTCTGAAACTGAAAATAAAGCTTAAGGGGCGAAGATTTCAGACAGTGGAGGAAATTCAAGCAGTCGCAGACCGTCCTGAACACGCTACGAGAAAATGACTTTCAGGAATGCTTCAAAAACTGGCAGCGCCACTGGGATCGTTGTCAAGTCTCAGAAGGGGACTACTCTGAAGGTGATGCCGGCCCCTAATGTCTAAGGTAAGCCTTTCTGTGTTTTATGTCATCAGTCTGGGAACTTAATGACTACATCTCGTATTGTTCTTCAACATGTTGTGGTCAATCCTGTGCAGTCACAAGCAATCCCTTCTACTGTACAACATAAAAACACCTAATTTTACTGCATTTTAGTAATAATATAAGCTGATATTTTATGACTATAAAGGAGGGCTATAGAAAAACCAAGCATAACACTAAGTGGTTTTATCATTAATTTTTGTAAAATTATTTGTATCCTGAATGTATGCTTGTTATAACACACCCTAATGATGGTCACAGGAGTGACCAAAACAAGTTGGTGAAGAATAATAATATGTGACTGCACGTATTTATAAAGTGCATTTGTTGGTTTATCATACAAGTATAAAATACTCTTTAATGCACAGACACGGAGCACATGAAAAACATACAATTTATGATCTTCCGTTACTGTGAGGGAACAAGTTTCACACACTCACATAGAAAAAAAACCAGGAAAAATTACATTTTTTTTTTTCAGAAAACCTAAAAGGAAGAGTCACTCAAAAGGTCTAAACATACATATGAGCATCACAATAAAATGGTTCATAAAGAAATAGGGTGACAGTGTACAATACATAAAGAATAGGGTAATAAGTAACCAGACTATAAATAGAATAGGTAGAGAACTGTACAGATATGTAACATCAATGCATGTAGTATTACTCCATAGTAATTGAGCATGCAGTGTAAATAAAAAAAAGTGTGTAATAAATGGGGGGGG
>Ga0268261_10001465_pt1 | contig 16242 bp, 15 predicted proteins | sample TergutNc150P1_FD_190353 | JGI IMG/M metagenome (GOLD analysis project Ga0268261, IMG submission 190353) | Nasutitermes corniger P1 segment gut microbial community from laboratory colony in Florida, USA - Nc150 P1 (SPAdes) (version 2) | ecosystem: Host-associated > Arthropoda: Insects >...
CAATCAATGAGTTTGATGAAGTTGTGTATGTGAACCACATGCACCTCTATCTGTACCGTGCGTATTAAGTTTGTGTTTTGGGGAAATTCGATAGGCCCTGTAGGGATCATCAGAGGGAGCAGTTTGGAGAAATTAGACGCAGTGATTTCCATACTATTAGGCACAGATGACACTAAACAATTGCTTTGATCTCTGAAGCCCAATGACATTTTAAATTATAAATTTACAGCTTGAAAAATACGCCATTCCTCTTACGATCTGTTTTTACCTCTTCAAACATTCTGACAGCCTATTCCGTTCGTGTGAATTCGTCTCTATTAAAAATGTCGTGTCGTGCATACTTGGCCACACGCCAATTGTAGAGCACTGTTTGGTCATGTGTTCTTCAGCCAATCAGCGCTAGCAACATCAGTAGTATAAAAGCAAGAGTGGTTGTGTCTCTTTCTTTGTTGCTGAAGGTGTGTCGAGTTGTGTGTAGCACTGATGCTGCATTGAATAGGACTGACACAACTTGGTTTTTGGAAGCAAATGAAATATCTTATCGAGAGGAGAAATAGATAAATGAAGACACTGCAATGGAGGAAATGGAAGCCACACTTCGTGTCAAAATAAAGGAAATTTAGATTGAGAGTGAAGATGGTGAAGCCTCTAAGACATTTGAGAAGAATTTGCATGGCTTTCAAGTCCACAGGAATCAGGAGGAACCTGCCTTCCATGGGCAAATTGTAAAACCCGACATCAAGCTCATAGAAAATGAGAGTGACGTGGAAATTTGGAAGCTATCCTTAATGTACTTATTAAGGACCTTGAGATACAACTGCAGTTAAAGGATGCTAAGTTGGAACAATTGGAAACCGCAATCCAGGAAAAGGGGTTGAAACGCGTCCGTTGTTACTAGGATCCCAGAATAGCCGAAGAGGTAAAAAGAAGTTTAAGTTGTTTTGTGTAATGTACATACTAAATAATTTTCCTTGTAGCACGGATTTCACAGGCCCCTTACCATTAAATATTCACAAAATACCGAATTGTTCATTATTTTATACATTTCCTTATTTTTTAAAATATATTTCTAGAATTCAATATTCCCTGAATAATTCGGTTGTAATTTTTTCGTAATAATTCATACAAGCTATCGAATTGGCTGCTGCTGATATCATTGTAATGTTACAAGTTACGACCAACGTTGAAGCCTACAAGCCCAAGTGTACTTGTTTGAATATTTGCAATATTTATATTTTACTAGTCATCAGCTCTTATTCTATTTGCAATGGAATCGCATAAATGGGTCTCATGGAGCGACCCCAAATCATTGTGTCAAACATAGAAGACCTCTTTCCTCTAACAATCTCTGAAATTGTTCTGAAATTTTCAGGAATACCCTGTACATTTAACATATGTTCCGTGTGATGTGATCCCAAGGAAAGAATTCAAGCGAGCGAATCAATGTGTTTGATGAAGTTGTGTATGTGAACCACATGCACCTCTATCTGTACCGTGCGTATTAAGTTTGTGTTTTGGGGAAATTCGATAGGCCCTGTAGGGATCATCAGAGGGCGCAGTTTGGAGAAATTAGACGCAGTGATTTCCATACTATTAGGCACAGATGACACTACACAATTGCTTTGATCTCTGAAGCCCCATGGCATTTCCAATTATTAATTTACAGCATGAAATCTACACTATTCTTGTTAGGATCTGTTTATACCTCTTCAATTTTATGACAGCCTATTTCGTTCGTGTCAATTCGTCTCTATTAAAAATGTCGTGTAGTGCATACTTGGCCACACGCCAAATGTAGAGCACTGTTTGGTCATGTGATCTTAAGATAATCAGCGCTAGCAACATCAGTGGTATAAAATCAAGAGTGGTTGTGTCTCATTCTTTGTTGCTGTAGGTGTGTCGAATTGTGTTCAGCACTGATGCTGCATTGAATACGACTGACACAACTTGGTTTTTTGGAAGCAACTGGAATATCTTATCTAGAGGAGAAATAGATAAATGAAGACACTGTAATGGAGGAATTGGAAGCCACACTTCTTGTCAAAATAAAGGAAATTTAGATACAGGTTGAATATGGTGAAGCCACTAAGACATTTGAAAAAAATCTGCATGGATCTCAAGTAAACAGGAATCAGGAGGAACCTGCCTTCCATGGGCAAATTGAAAAACCCCGACATCAAGCTCATAGAAAAGGAGAGTGACATGGAAAATTTTGAAGGTATTCTTAATGTACGTATAAATGAACTTGAGATACAACTGCAGTTTAAGGATGCTGAGGTGGAACAATTGGAAACCGCAATCCAGGAAAAGGGGTTGAAACGCGTGCGTTGTTACTAGGATCCCAGAATTGTCGAAGAGGTAAAAAGAAGTTTAAGCTGTTTTATATTATGTACATACTAAATAATTTTCCTTGTAACACGGATTTCACAGGCCTCTTGCCATTAAGTATTCAAAAAATATCCTACTGTTCATTATTTTATACATTTCCTTATTAATTAAATATATTTCTAGAATCCAATATTCCCTGAATATTTTGGTTTTAATTTTGTCGTAATAATTCATATGAGCTATCGAAATGGCTGCTCGTGATATCATGGTAATGCTACAAGTTACGAACAACGTTGAAGCCTACAGGCCCAAATGTACATTTTTGAAAATTTGCAATATTTATGTTTTACTAGTCATCAGCTCTTATTCTATTTGCGAAAGAATCCCATAAATGGGTCTCATGGAGCGACTCCAAATCATTTTGTCAATCTTAGAAGACCTCTTTCCTCTCACAATCTCTGAAATTGTTCTGAAATTTTCAGGAATACCCTGTACATTTAACATATGTGGCGTGTAATGTGGCCCCAAGGAAAGAATTCAAGCGAGCCAATCAATGAGTTTGATGAAGTTTTGTATGTCAACCACATGCACCTCTATCTGTACCATGCGTATGAAGTTTATGTTTTGGGGAAATTTGATAGGCCTTGTAGGGATCATCAGAGGGCGCTGTTTGGAGAAATTGGACGCAGTGATTTCCATAGTATTAGGCACAGATGACACTATACAATTGCTTTGAACCCTGAAGACCCACGACATTTTCAATTATAAATTTACAGCATGAAAAATACGCTATTCTTCTTACGATCTGTTTTTACCTCTTCACATATTCTGACAGCCTATTCCGTTGGTGACAATTCGTCTCTATTAAAAATGTCGTGTCGTTCATAGTTGGCCACACGCCAAATGTAGAGCACTGTTTGGTCATGTGTTCTTCAGCCAATCAGAGCTAGCAAACATCAGTGGTATAAAACCAAGAGTGGTTGTGTCTTTTTCTTTGTTGTTGTAGGTGTGTCGAGTTGTGTGTAGCACTGATGCTGCATTGAATACGACTGACACAACTTGGTTTTTTTTTAGCAAATTTAATATCTTATCGAGAGGAGAAATAGATAAATGAAGACACAGTAATGCAGGAATTAGAAGCCACAAATATTTTAAAATAAAGAAAATTTGGATAGGGGGTTAAGATGGTGAAGCCCCTAAGACATTTGAGAAGAAGCTGCAAGGAACTCAAGTCCACAGTAATCAGGAGGAACCTGCCCTCCATGGCCAAATTGTAAAACCCGACATCAAGCTCATAAGAAAGGAGAGTGACGTTGAAATTTGGAAGCTATCCTTAATGTACGTATAAAGGACCTTGAGATACAACTGCAGTTAAAGGATGCTGAGGTGGAACAATTGGAAAACGCAATCGAGGATAAGGCGTTGAAACGAGTCCGTTGTTACTAGGATCCCAGAATAGTAGAAGAGGTAAAAAGAAGTTTAAGTTGTTTTGTGTAATGTACATACTAAATAATTTTCCTTGTAGCACGGATTTTACAGGCCACTTACCATTAAGAATTCAAAAAAAGCCGGACTCTTAATTATTTTATATATTTCGTTATTTTTTAAATAAATTTCGTAATAATTCATACGAGCTATCGAATTAGCTGCCGGTGATATCATTGTAATGCTACAAGTTACGACCAACGTTGAAGCCTACAGGCCCGAATGAACGTATTTGAATATTTGCAATATTCTAATTTTACTAGTCATCAGCTCTTATTCTATTTGCGAAGGAATCGCATAAATGGTTCACATGGAGCGACCCCAAATAATTGTGTCAAACATTGAAGACCTCTTACATGTCACAATCTCTGCAATTCTTCTTAAATTTTCAGGATTACCCTTTATATTTAACATATGTGGCGTGTGATGTGACCCCAAGGAAAGAATTCAAGCGAGCCAATCAATGAGTTTGACGAAGTTGTGTATGTGAAGCACATGCATCCCTATCTGTACCGTGAGTAATATGTTTGTGTTTTGGGGAAATTCGATAGTCCCTGTAGGGATCATCAGAGGGCTCTGTTTGGAGAAATTAGACGCAGTGATTTCCATACTATTAGGCACAGATGACACTACACAATTGCTTTGATCTCTGAAGCCCATGGCATCACCAATTATAAATTTACAGCATGAAATATACACTATTCTTCTTACGATCTGTTTATAGCTCTGCAATTTTCTGACAGCCAATTTCGTTCGTGTCAATTCGTCTCTATTAAAAATGTCGTGTCGTGCATACTTGACCACACGCCAATTGTAGAGCACTGTTTGGTCATGTGATCTTCAGCCAATCAGCGCTAGCAACATCAGTGGTATAAATGCAAGAGTGGTTGTGTCTCTTTCTTTTTTGTTGTAGGTGTGTCGAGTTGTGTGTAGCACTGACGCTGCATTGAATACGACTGACACAACTTGGTTTTTTGGGAGCAAATGAAATATCTTATCTAGAGGAGAAATAGATAAATGAAGACACTGTAATGGAGGAATTTGAAGCCACACTTCGGGTCAAAATAAAGGAAATTGAGATAGTTTGTGAATATGGTGAAGCCACTAAGACATTTGAGAAGAATCTGCATGGATCTCAAGTCAACAGGAATCAGGAGGAACCTGCCTTCCATGGGCAAATTGTAAAACCCGACATCAAGCTCATAGAAAAGGAGAGTGACATGGAAAATTTTGAAGGTATTCTTAATGTACATATAAAGGAACTTGAGATACAACTGCAGTTAAAGGATGCTAAGGTGGAACAATTGGAAACCGCAATCCAGGAAAAGGGGTTGAAACGCGTCCGTTGTTACTAGGATCCCAGAATAGTCGAAGAGGTAAAAAGAAATTTAAGCTGTTTTATATTACGTACATACTAAATAATTTTCCTTGTAGCACGGATTTCACAGGCCACTTGCCATTAATTATTCAAAAAATAAAGTACTGTTCATTATTTCATACATTTCCGTGTTAATTATATATATTTCTAGAATCCAATATCCCCTGAATATTCCGGTTGTAATTTTTTCGTAATAATTCATATGAGCTATCGAATTGGCTGCTCGTGATATCATTGTAATGCTACAAGTTACGATCAACGTTGAAGCCCACAGGCCCAAATATACATGTTTGAATATTTGCAATATTTATGTTTAACTAGTCATCAACTCTTATTCTATTTGAAAAGGAATCGCATAAATGGGTCTCATGGAGCGACCCCAAATCATTGTGTCAGTCTTAGAAGACCTCATTCCTCTCACAATCTCTGAAATTGTTCTGAAATTTTCAGGAATACGCTGTACATTTAACATGTGGCGTGTAATGTGAACCCAAGGAAAGAATTCAAGCGAGCCATTCAAAGAGATTGATGAAGTTGTGTATGTGAACCACATGCACCTCAATCTGTACCGGGCGTATTAAATTTGTGTTTTGGGGAAATTCGATAGGCCCTGTAGGGATCATCAGAGGTCGCTGTTTGGAGAAATTAGACGCAGTGACTTCCATACTATTAGGCACAGATGACACTACAAATTGCTTTGATCTCTGAAGACCCATGACATTTTCAAATATAAATTTACCGCATGAAAAATACGCTATTCTTCTTACGATCTGTTTTTACCTCTTCACATATTCTGACAGCCTATTCCGTTGGTGTCAATTCGTCTCTATTAAAAATGTCGTGTCGTGCATACTTGGCCACACGCCAATTGTAGAGCACTGTTTGGTCATGTTTTCTTCAGCCAATCAGCGCTAGTAACATCAGTGGTATAAAAGCAAGAGTGGTTGTGTCTCTTTCTTTGTTGTTGAAGGTGTGTCGAGTTGTGTATAGCAATGATGCTGCATTGAATACGACTGACACAACTTGGATTTTTGGAAGCAAATGAAATATCTTATCGAGAGGAGAAATAGATAAATAAAGACACTAATGGAGGAAATGGAAGCCACACTTCGTGTCAAAATAAAGGAAATTTAGATAGAGGGTGAAGATGGTGAAGCCACTAAGACATTTGAGAAGAATCTGCATCGATTTCAAGTCCACAGGAATCAGGAGTTAAAGGATGCTGAGGTGGAACAATTGGAAAACGCAATCGAGGAAAAGGCGTTGAAACGCATCCGTTGTTACTAGGATCCCAGAATAGTCGAAGAGGTAAAAAGAAGTTTAAGTTTTTTTGTGTAATGTACATACTAAATAATTTTCCTTGTAGCACGGATTTCACAGTCTTCTTACCATTAAGTATTCATAAAATAACGGACTCTTCATTATTTTATACATTTCATTATTTTTATATATATTTCTAGAATCCAATATTCCCTGAATATTTCTGTTGTAATTATTTGGTAATAATTCATACGAGGTATCGAATTGGCTGCTGGTGATATCATTGTATTGCTACAAGTTACGACCAACGTTGAAGCCTAAAGGCCCATATGTACATGTTTGGTATTTGCAATATTTATGTTTTACTAGTCATCAACTCTTATTCTATTAGCGATGGAATCGCATAAATGGGTCTCATGGAGCGACCCCAAATCATAGTGTCAAACTTAGAAGACCTCTTTCCTGTAACAATCTCTGAAATTGTTCTGAAATTTCCAGGAATACCCTGTACATTGAACATATGTGGCGTGTGATGTGACCCCAAGGAAAGAATTCAAGCGAGCCAATCAATGAGTTTGATGAAGTTGTTTATGTGAACCACATGCACCTCTATCTTTACCGTGCGTATTAAGTTTGCGTTTTGGGGAAATACGTTAGGCCCTGTAGGGATCATCAGAGGGCGCTGTTTGGAGTAATTAGACGCACTGATTTCCATACTCTTATGCACAGATGACACTACACAATTGCTTTGATCTCTGAAGCACCATGACATTTTAAATTATAAATATACAGCATGAAAAATTCACTATTCTTCTTACGATCTGTTTATACCTCTTCACATATTCTGACAGCCTATTTCGTTCGTGTCAATTCGTCTCTATTAAAAATGTCGTGCCGTGCATACTTGGCCACACGCCAATTGTAGAGCACTGTTTGGTCATGTGTTCTTCAGCCAATCAGCGCTACCAACATCAGTGGTATAAAAGCAAGAGTGGTTGTGTCTCTTTCTTTGTTGTTGTAAGTGTGTCGAGTTGTGTGTAGCACTGATGCTGCATTGAATACGACTGACATAACTTGGTTTTTTGGAAGCAAATGAAATACCTTATCGAGAGGAGGTATACATAAATGAAGACACTGTAATGGAGGAATTGGAAGCCACATTTCGTGTCAAAATAAAGGAAATTTAGATAGAGGGTGAAGATGGTGAAGCCACTAAGACATTTGAGAAGAAGCTTTAGGATCTCAAGTCCACAGGAATCAGGAGGAACCTACCATCCATGGCCAAATTGTAAAACCCGACAACAGGCTCATTGAAAAGGAAAGTGACGTGGAAAAGTTGGAAGCTATCCTTAATGTACGTATTAAGGTCCTTGAGATACAACTGCAGTTAAATGATGCTGAGGTGGAACAATTGAAACCCGCAATCCAGGAAAAGGCGTTGAAACGCGTCCGTTGTTACTAGGATCCCAGAATAGTCCAAGAGGTAAAAAGAAGTTTAAATTGTTTTGTGTAATGTACATACTAAATAATTTTTCTTGTAGCACGGATTTCACAGGCATCTTACCATTAAGTACAAAAAAACCGGACTGTTAATTATTTTATACGTTTCCTTATATTTAAAATATATTTCTAGAAACCAGTATTCCCTGAATATTTCGGTCGTAATTCTTTCGTATTAATTCATTCGAGCCATCGAATTGGCTACTGGTGATATCATTGTAATGCTACAATTTGCGACCAACGTTAAGCCTACAGGCTCAAATGTACATACTTGAATATTTGCAAAATTTATATTTTACTAGTCATCAGCTCTTATTCTCTTTGCGAAGGAATCGCATAAATGTGTCACATGGAGCGACCTCAAATCTTTTTGTAAAACTTAGAAGACTTCTTACCTGTCACAATCCCTGAAATTCTTCTGAAATTTGCAGGAATACCCTGTACATTTAACAAATGTGGCGTGTGATGTGACCCCAAGGAAAGAATTCAAGCTAGCCAATCAATGATTTTGACGAAGTTGTGTATGTGAACCACATGCATCCCTTTCTGTACCGTGCGTAATATGTTTGTGTTTGGGGGAAATTCGATAGGCCCTGTAGGGATCAACAGAGGGCGCTGTTTGTAGAAATTAGATGCAGTGATTTCCATACTATTAGGCACAGATGACACTAGACAATTGCTTTGATCTCTGAAGCCCCATGGCATTTCGAATTATAAATTTAAAGCATGAAATTTACACTACTTTTCTTACGATCTGTTTATACATCTTCAATTTTCTGACAGCCTATTTCGTTCGTGTCAATTCGTCTCTATTAAAAATATCATGTCGTGCATACTTGGCCACAAGCCAATTGTAGAGCAATGTTTGGTCATGTGTTCTTCAGCCAATCAGCGCTAGCAACATCAGTGGTATAAAAGCAAGAGTGGTTGTGTCCCTTTCTTTGTTGTTGTAGGTGTTCGAGTTGTGTGTAGCACTGATGCTGCATTGAATACGACTGACACAAATTGGTTTTTTGGAAGCAAATGAAATATCTTTTCGAGAGGAGAAATAGATAAATGAAGACACTGTAATGGAGGAATTGTACGCCACACTACGTGCCAAATAAAGGAAATTTAGATAGAGGGTGTTGATGGTGAAGCCACTAAGACCTTTGAGAAGAATCTGCATGCACTTCAAGTCCACAGGAATCAGGAGGAACCTGCCTTCCATGGGCAAATTGTAAAATCCGACATCAAGCTCATAGAAAATGTGAGTGACATTAAAAATTTGGAAGCTATTCTTAATGTACTTATTAAGGAACTTGAGATGAAATTACAGTTAAATGATGCTGAGGTGGAACAATTGGAAACCGCAATCCAGGAAATGGGGTTGAAACGCGTCCGTTTTACTAGGACCCCACAATAGTCGAAGAGGTAAAAATAAGTTTCAGCTGTTTTATATAATATACATACTTAATAATTTTCCTTGTACCACGGATTTCAAAGGCCTCTTGCTATTAAGTATTCAAAAAATACTGGACTGTTAATTATTTTATACATTTACTTATTATTTAAATATATTTCTAGAATCCAACATTCCCTGAATATTTCGGTTGTAATTTTTTCGTAATAATTCATATGAGCTATCGAATCGGCTGCTCGTGATATCATAGTAATGCTACAAGGTACGAACAACGTTGAAGCCTACAGGCCCAAAAGTACATGTTTGAATATTTGCAATATTTATGTTTCACTAGTCATCAGCTCTTATTCTATTTGCGAATGAATCGCATAAATGGGTATCGTGGAGGGACCCAAATTTATTGTGTCAAACTTACAAGACTTTTTTCCTGTCACAATCTCTGAAATTGTTCTGAAATTTTCAGGAATACCATGTACATTTAACATATGTGGCGTGTGATGTGAGCCCAAAGGAAAGAATTCCAGCGAGCCAAGCAATGAGTTTGATGAATTTGTGTATGTGAACCACATGCAACTCTATCTGTACCGTGCGTATTAAGTTTGTGTTTTGGGGAAATTCGATAGGCCCTGTAGGGATCAACAGAGGGCGGTGTTTGGGGAAATTAGACACAGTGATTTCCATACTCTTAGGCACAGATGACACTACACAATTTCTTTGAACTCTGAAGCCAGATGACATTTTCAATTACAAATTTACAGCATGAAATATACACTATTGTTCTTACGATCTGTTTATACCTCTTCAATTTTCTGACAGCCTATTTCGTTCGTGTCAATTCGTCTCTATTAAAAATGTCGTGTCGTGCATACTTAGCCATACGCCAATTGTAGAGCACTGTTTGGTCATGTGTTCTTCAGCCAATCAGCGCTAGGATCATCAGTGGTATAAAACAAGTGTGGTTGTGTCCCTTCTTTGTTGTTGTAGGTGTGTCGAGTTGAGTGTAGCATTGATGCAGCAATGAATAAGACTGACACAATTTGTTTTTTTGGAAGCAAATGAAATATCTTATCGATAGTAGAAATAGATAAATGAAGACACTGTAATGTAGGAATTGGAAGCCACACTTCGTGTCAAAATAAATGAAATTTAGATAGGGGGTCAAGAAGGTGAAGCCACTAAGACATTTGAGAAGAAACTGCAAGGATCTTAAGTCCACAGGAATCAGAAGGAACCTGCCCTCATTGTCCAAATTGTAAAACCCGACATCAAGCTCATAGTAAAAGAGAGTGACAAGTAAAAGTTGGAAGCTAACCCTAATGTACGTATTAAGGAACTTGAGATACAACTGCAGTTAAAGGATGCTGAGGTGGAAGAGTTGGAAACCGCAATCTAGGAAAAGGTGTTGAAAGGCGTCCGTTGTTACTAGGATCACAGAATAGTCGACGAGGTAAAAAGAAGTTTAAGTTGTTTTGTTTAATGTACATACTAAATAATTTTCCTTGTAGCACGGATTTCACAGGCCTCTTACCATTAAGAATTAAAAAAAACCGAAGTGTTAATTTTTTTATACATTTCCTTATATTTAAAATATATTTCTTGAATCCAATATTCCCTGAATATTTTGGTTGTAATTATTTCGTAATAATTCATTCGAGCTATCGAATTGGCTGATGATGATATCATTGTAATGCTACAAGTTGCGACCAAATTTGAATCCTACAGGCGCAAATGTACATATTTGAATATTTGCAATATTTATATTTTACTAGTCATCATCTCTTATTTTATTTGCAAAGGAATCGCATAAATGGGTCACATGGAGCGACCCCAAATCATTGTGTCAAACTTAGAAGACCTCTTACCTGTCACAAATTCTGAAAAAATTCTGAAATTTTCAGGAATACCCTGTACATTTATCATATGTGTCGTGTGATGTGACCCCAAGGAAAGAATTCAAGCGAGCCAATCAATGAGTTTGATGAAGTTGTGTATGTGAACCACATGCACCTCTACCTTTACCGTGCGTATTAAGTTTGTGATTCGGAGAAATTCGATAGGCCCTGTAGGGATCATCAGAGGGAGCTGTTTCGAGAAATTAGACGCAGTGATTTCCATACTATTAGGCACAGATGACACTACACAATTGCTTCGATCTCTGAAGCCCCATGACATTTTAAATTATAAATTTGCAGCATGAAATATACGCTATTCTTCTTACGATCTGTTTTTACCTCTTCACATATTCTGACAGTCTATTCCGTTCGTGTCAATTCGTCTCAATTAAAAATGTCGTGTACTGCATACTTGGCCACACGCCAAATGTAGAGCACTGTTTGGTCATGTGTTCTTCAGCCAATCAGAGCTAGCAACATCAGTGGTATAAAAGCAAGAGTGGTTGTATCTCTTTCATTGTTGTTGAAGGTGTGTCGCGTTGTGTGTAGCACTGATGTTGCATTGAATACGACTGATACAAATTGGTTTTTTGGAAACAAATGAAATATCTTATCGAGAGGAGAAACAGATAAATGATGACACTGTAATGGAGGAAATGGAAGCCACACTTCCTGCCAAAATATAGGAAATTAAGATAGAGGGTGAAGATGGTGAAGCCACTAAGACATTTGAGAAGAATCTGCATGGATTTCAAGTCCACAGGATTCAGGAGGAACCTGCTTTCCATGGCCAAATTGTAAAACCCGATATCAAGCTCATACAAAAGGAGAGTGACGTGGAAAAGTTGGAAGCTATCCTTAATGTACTTATTAAGGACCTTGAGATACAACTGCAGTTAAAGAATGCTAAGATGGAACAATTGGAAACCGCAATCCGACAAAGGGGTTGAAACGCGTCCGTTGTTACTAGGATCCCAGAGTAGCCGAAGGGGTAAAAAGAAGTTTAAGTTGTTTTGTTTAATGTACATACTAAATAATTTTCCTTGTAGCACGGATTTCACAGGCCCCTTACCATTAAATATTCACAAAATACCGAACTGTTCATTATTTTATACATTTCCATATTTTTTAAATATATTTCTAGAATTCAATATTCCCTGAATATTTCGGTTGTAATTTTTTCGTAATAATTCATACAAGCTATCAAATTGGTTGCTGGTGATATCATTGTAATGTTACAAGTTACGACCAACGTTGAATCCTACAAGCCCAAATGAACATGTTTGAATATTTGCAATATTTATATTTTAATAGTCATCAGCTCTTATTCTACTCTTGCGATGGAATCGCATAAATGGGTCTCATGGAGCGACCCCAAATCATTGTGTCAAACATAGATGACCTCTTACCTCTCACAATCTCTGAAATTGTTCTGAAATTTTCAGGAATACCCTGTACATTTAACATATGTTGCGTGTGATATGACCCCAAGGAAAGAATCAAGCGAGCCAATCAATGAGATTGATGAAGTTGTGTATGTGAACCACATGTAATTCTTTCTGTACCGTGCGTATTAAATTTGTGTTTTGTGGAATTTCGATAGGCCCTGTAGGGATCATCAAAGGGCGCTGTTTGGGGAAATTAGACGCAGTGATTTCTATACTATTAGGCACAGATAACACTACACAATTGCTTTGATCTATGAAGACCCATGACATTTAGAGCATGAAAAATACGCTATCATTTTTACGATCTGTTTTTACCTCTTCACATATTCTAACAGCCTATTCCGTTCGTGTCAATTCGTCGCTATTAAAAATGTCGTGTCGTGCATACTTGGCCACACGCCAATTGTAGAGCACTGTTTGGTCATGTGTTCTTCAGCCAATCAGATCTAGCAACATCAGTGGTATAAAAGCAAGAGTGGTTGTGTCTCTTTCTTTGTTGTTGTAGGTGTGTCGAGTTGTGTGTAGCACTGATGCTGCATTGAATACGACTGACACAACTTGGTTTTTTTGAAGCAAATGAAGTATCTTATTTAGAGGAGAAATAGATAAATGAAGACACTGTAATGGAGGAATTGGAAGCCACACTGCTTGTCAAAATAAAAGAAATTTAGATACAGGGTGAATATGGTAAAGCCACTAAGACATTTGAAAAGAATCTGCATGGATCTCAAATCCACAGGAATCAGGAGGAACCTGCCTTCCATGGGCAAATTGTAAAACCCGACATCAAGCTCATAGAAAAGGAGAGTGACATGGAAAATTTTGAAGGTGTTCTTAATGTACGTATAAAGGAACTTGAGATACAACTGCAGTTAAAGGATGCTGAGGTGGAACAATTGGAAACCGCAATCCAGGAAATGGTTTGAAACGCGTCCGTTGTTACTAGGATCCCAGAATAGTCGAAGAGGTAAAAAGAAGTTTAAGCTGTTTTATATTAAGTGCATACTAAATAATTTTCCTTGTAACACGGATTTCACAGGCCTCTTGCCATTAATTATTAAAAAAATACCGTACTGTTCATTATTTTATACATTTCCTTATTATTTAAATATATTTCTAGAATCCAATATTCCCTGAATATTTCGGTTGTAATTTTTTCGTAATAATTCATATGAGCTATCGAAATGGCTGCTTGTGATATCATTGTAATGCTACAAGTTACGACCAAAGTTGAAACCTACAGGCCCAAATGCACATGTTTGAATATTTGCAATATTTATGTTTTACTAGTCATCAGCTCTTATTCTATTTGCGAAGGAATCGCATAAATGGGTCTCATGGAGCGACTCCAAATCATTGTGTCAATCTTAGAAGACCTCTTTCCTCTCACAATCTCTGAAATTGTTCTGAAATTTTCAGGAACACCCTGTACATTTAACATATGTGGCGTGTAATGTGACCCCAAGGAAAGAATTCAAGCGAGCCAATCAATGAGTTTGATGAAGTTGTGTATGTGAAGCACATGCACCTCTAACTCTACCGTGCGTATAGGCCTTGTAGGGATCATCAGAGGGCGCTGTTTGGAGAAATTAGACGCAGTGATTTCCATACTATTAGGCACAGATTACACTACACAATTGCTTTGATCTCTGAAGACCCATGACATTTTCAATTATAAATTTACAGCATGAAAAATACGCTATCCTTCTTACTATCTGTTTTTACCTCTTCACATATTCTGACAGCCTATTCCGTTGGTGACAATTCGTCTCTATTAAAAATGTCGTGTCGTGCATACTTGGCCACACGCCAATTGTAGAGCACTGTTTCGTCATGTGTTTTCGCCAATCAGAGCTAGCAACATCAGTGGTATAAAGGCAAGAGTGGTTGTGTCTCTTTCTTTGTTGTTGTAGGTGTGTCGAGTTGTGAGTAGCACTGATGCTGCATTGAATGCGACTGACACAACTTGAATTTTTTTGAGCAAATTTAATATCTTATCGAGAGGAGAATTAGATAAATGAAGACACAGTAATGCAGGAAGTAGAAGCCACAAATCTTCTAAAATAAAGAAAATTTAGTAAGGGGGTTAAGATGGTGAAGCCACTAAGACATTTGAGAAGAAGCTTCAAGGATCTCAAGTCCACCGGAATCAGGAGGAACCTGCCCTCCATGGCCAAATTGTAAAACCCGACATCAAGCTCATAGAAAAGGAGAGTGACGTGGAAATTTGGAAGCTATCCTTAATGTACGTATAAAGGACCTAGAGATACAACTGCAGTTAAAGGATCCTGAGGTGGAACAATTGGAAAACCCAATCCAGGGAAAGGCGTTGAAACGCGTCCGTTGTTACTAGGAGCCCAGAATAGTCGAAGAGGTAAAAAGAAGTTTAAGTTGCTTTGTGTAATGTACATACTAAATAATTTTCCTTGTAGCACGGATTTTACTGGCCACTTACCATTAAGAATTCAAAAAAAGCCGGAAACTTAAATATTTTATATATTTCCTTATTTTTTAAATATATTTCTAGAATCCAATATACCCTGAATATTTCTGTTGTAATTATTTCGTAATAATTCATACGAGCTATCGAATTGGCTGCTGGTGATATCATTGTAATGCTACAAGTTACGACCAACGTTGAAGCCTACAGGCCCAAATGTACATATTTGAATATTTGCAATATTTAAATTTTACTAGTCACCAGCTTTTATTCTATTTGCGAAGGAATCCCATAAATCGGCCACATGGAGCGACCCCAAATCATTGCGTCAAACGTAGAAGACTTCTTTCCTTTCACAATCTCTGAAATTGTTCTGTAATTTTCAGGAATACCCTGTACATTTAACATTTGTTGCGTGTGATGTGACCCCAAGGAAAGAATTCAAGCGAGCCAATCAATGAGTTTGATGAAGTTGTGTATGTGAACCACATGCACCTCCATCTGTACCGTGCGTATTAAGTTTGTGTTTTGGGGAAATTCGATAGGCCCTGTAGGGATCATCAGAGCGAGCTGTTTGGAGAAATTAGACGCAGGGATTTCCATACTATTAGGCACAGATGACACTACACAATTGCTTTGATCTCTGAAGCCCCATGACATATTAAATTATAAATTTACAGCATGAAAAATACGCTATTCTTCTTACGAACTGTTTTTACCTCTTCACATATTCTGACAGCCTATTCCGTTCGTGTCAATTCGTCTCTATTTAAAATGTCGTGTCGTGCATACTCGGCCACACGCCAATTGTAGAGCACTGTTTGGTCATGTGTTCTTCAGCCAATCAGCGCTAACAACATCAGTGGTATAAAAGCAAGAGTGGTTGTGTCTCTTTCTTTGTTGTTGAAGGTGTGTCAAGTTGTGTGTAGCACTGATGCTGCATTGAATACGACTGACACAACTTGGTTTTTTGGAAGCAAATATAATATCTTATCGAGAGAAGAAATAGATAAATGAAGACACTGTAATGGAGGAAATGGAAGCCACACTTCGTGTCAAAATAAAGGAAATTTAGATAGAGGGTGAAGATGGTGAAGCCACTAAGACAT
>Ga0268261_10001466_pt1 | contig 16236 bp, 17 predicted proteins | sample TergutNc150P1_FD_190353 | JGI IMG/M metagenome (GOLD analysis project Ga0268261, IMG submission 190353) | Nasutitermes corniger P1 segment gut microbial community from laboratory colony in Florida, USA - Nc150 P1 (SPAdes) (version 2) | ecosystem: Host-associated > Arthropoda: Insects >...
GGATGTTCGCGGCCGACGATCATGCGGTTCATTCTCCACGCGCTCTCTGCCCTCTCTGAAGCACTTACACCACTCAAACACACGGGTCCGTGAGAGACACTCTTCCCCATACTGTTGTTGGAGTCTGGTGAATTTCAGCGGACGGGACCTTTTCTCCAACGAGGAATTTGATCACAATGCGTTGTTCCACGCTCCGCAGTACCTTCTCTTCGCTCATCACTCTAGCGACTCCCAGACAGGACTGAACAGGTTCTAACACGAGCAGGAGGGAGGGTGGAGGTTGTGGCTTCACTCTCTCAAGGTCGCACATCTGCTGTGCAGTGCGGCTTATTGACACACAAATCAGTCCCGGTCATATTTGAACCACCTTGTACATAAAATTTCAATTTATTTTGCTTCTACACTTACACAAATGAAGTAGCTGTGATTTCTTACTTGACACAGTATATTTGATACTTAATTCGCTTTTGCACTTACAGTTTTTATTTATCGCAGCTATTGAGTAAACTTCCTAATTTATTAACACAAAGTGATTTCAGACTTGCAGGATCAGTCTTAACACAATTTACATCGGCACCGAGGGTTCCAAGACCCATTGTGAGAACGTTTACTACAGAACAGTATTCTGGTGCGAAATAGGTCTTTAGGAGTATATCGGGAACAGAACCTGGCGTACAACTGAGTTAGCTAAACGCCCAGGTTTATGTAAATCCAAAGCTAGCACATCAAATTGGCACTCATGTCGATGTTAACACGTTATTTGTGATATGTCAAACGTTTTTGATGCACACAACACCGTAGGCTAGAGACTATAAGCGCTTTCTTTTTAACACACTTTGGGCAAATATTAGTTCGGACGGGAGCTGTCCATGTATTAGTCTTGCTTCAAATGATATTGCAACTGTGTCACAACCAGATGATTACTGAAAATTTTTCGTTCTAATCAACTTAAAATGGTGTTCTATAAGCAACTTAAAAGTGCACTCTTCCTGCAATGCATTTTTCAATATATTTTACGTAATTTATATGTTTATCACCCAGCACATAGAAATGAATCTGTTTTACTGAGTTCAGGATTCCAGCAACATAATTCGGGTAGAGCCCGAAGCACCACAGAGTAAATTATCACTTAATGGTCGTAACAATATAATTCACCAACCGTAACCACTTTGTATTTTGAACTTGAAATGTATCGTACCAAATGCCTTGCCCTATGATAGTGTTCAATTCCTCGCACAATTGCCCAGTGCTTGAGTTTGGTAGAAATGAAACATGAGAGAAATGTATAAAATCCATAATGCGTAGCACTGTATACCACTAACCACACTGAGGCTTGTTGGTAATCTGCGAGACCGGACAGGTTGTGTACCCACGGGTTGAGCAGGTTAGAACATGCACACCCTTGACTGAGCGCACTAGGGTTTGTTGGTAAACTGTTAGCGGACCTATCGTTTTCCCGAGGTTAAGCAGGTTAGAACATACACACACTTACGTGGCATTACTCTGTTCGAGGAGCACAGTCTAATACGAGCGTTTTTTATATGTTCCGAGACAATGCGTTCCGAAACAGGAAAGAATTTGCAGACAACTTGTTAATTAACGCTGTTTTAAAAGAAAGACGTGCGTACAAGTAACACTACGCGCCACCACTTGCCAGAGACTGACAGGTTACATTACTTCATGAACCAAATACTCACGGTAAACACTTGTGGCTTTAGGATTATCTAAACAAATTGTATTCCTTTTACGAAAATGACGAATATGACCAGCAGTAAATCCAATATGCTGTAAGTGTTGGGCCAATTGTAAAAAACAGGACTGTCGGGGTTCAAGTCCCAGCGAACCAGGCTCTCGGGTTTTTCCGCACCTACTCTTCCAGTCGTAGGTGCAGTCCTTGCGGATATTTCCGGGGCAATCAGTCCCGACTTTCTCCGCCCATTTCCTACGACGGGTGTCGTTACGGTGACCTGTGACGTATCACGGTCGTGGCAATCTAGCACTGTGAGTTCGTAACGCCGCCGCCCGATGATTAGGCCGCTTGAGCATAGGCCAACCTTGGCCTACGTACTTCTCACGATTTCTAATCCCAGGACACCACTGCATTTTATATCGAAGGGGGTTACAAAAAATTCGTATTTTTGTTTTGTTAATTTAATTTCGATCGCTGGTTTCAAAAATCTTTAATTTTGTACCGGTGATCCCTCTTGCGGTCGCGTTAGTGGGTCGAACCTTCGCCTGACCAACTCCTGGTTTTACTTGACTCAAACTAGCGCGAGTCAACCAGAAACCGGTGGAGTTGGTCCACCTTTACCTCCAGAAGCAATTCGTTCGGGAAGCTCCCACCAACAAATCAGAGTTTAATTGCTCGCATGTGGTGCCTGGGTCGACTTAGGGGATCTCGTCGACCCATTGCTGTTTGGGGTTGAGTATTTCTTGGCAATAGGGAACATTGGTCCCTACGATGACCCAGTTTCAACGAAAACAGCGGATAGACTACCCTTCGGGCATCCCTGGCGTGCATGATTTAACACATGGCCGTTTGCGCCGGGCCGCCGACCACCCGCCACCTGTTTGGCGCGACCATTGTCCTCAGAGAAATCCTGCCCCCTGAATCTACAGTACCTCGCATAGCGTCCTTTTTTCCCGCAATTGTACCACACAATTGCCTGCTGCGAATCTCCGTCCCGCTTTGCACTGAACACACTTAGTGTCAGCCTGTTTCGTCCGCTCGACATTACCGTGATTATTACCTGCACGGCTTTATTTAGGGAGGAGGGCATTGTAAACCTGACCTGTTGCCCAACGACGCCTACCAGTCCATTAATATACAAGGTATGATGAATAAAAGAATGAACTGTTGTAATAAAAGCTTTACTGTGTTGATAGGTACAACATACGTTTTTCGCCTTCATAGTAGTTTTTTCACTAGCAACACAATGCTCCCAAAGTTTCTGCCAACTTCGGAACGCTTTCGGAATGGCGAACAACTCATTCGTCGAATGTGTTTAATCTCGTCAGTTGTGTCGAAACGGCGTCCTTTCAAGGTAGACTTCAACTTAGGAAACAGAAAAAGTCCGCTGGAGCGAAAGCTGAGAAGTAGGCTGCCTGGGGTACAACCCTCGTTTTTCGGCAGAAAATTGCGCACAAGGAACGAGTGAGCTTGTGCATTGTCGTGGTGCAGCACCGAACTCTGGTTCGTTCACCACTGAGGCCTCTTCCGGCGTACGGCTTCCCTCAAACGCTTCAGAACTGCTACGTAAAACGTGTTTACTGTTTGACCACGTGGAACGAATTCGTAGTGGATTCCACCTTGTCAGTCAAAGAACCAACGACATCACTTTCATGTTGGATCTACTCATTTGAGATTTCTTTGGTCGGGGCCATCCTTGCCCCACCCATTGTGACGACTGAGCCCTGGTTTCGACGTCATAGCCATAAATCGAGGTTTCTTCGCGTGTTACGATGGTTTTCAGGAAGTTCTCACCGACGCTGATACGGTCAAGCATTTCTTGACTGATAACACTTCGCTTTCTGGTCCTTGGTCAACACACGGGGCACGAATTTTGCGGCGACGCGATGCATGTTGAGTGTTTGTCAGAATTGCTTGGCATGATCCAAAGCAGATGCCTGCATCTTCAGCAATTTCTCTGACAGTCAAAATGCGATTTTGTAGATTCAAATTACGAACTGCATCGATGTGAACTTCGTCTGTTGACGTGGAACGTCGTCCACTTCGGGGATCTTCATCAATCGACGTTCTTCATGTTATGGAAAGATTGTACCACTAATAGCACTGCGTTCGGCTCATACATTTGTCTCCGAAGGCTTATTGACGATCACGTGACGTAAACAAAAATCCTAAGACAGTATGGCGCCGGGCTAAACCTAACTTATTATTTTGAAGCCTAACCCTCCCCTCCCTGCTCCCAGGGGTTACTTGATGTAAACAATGGACCATACAGTATGCCGCCGGTCTAAACCTAACTTTAACTTATTTTGAAATTATTGTCACGTGATGTAAACAAAAGATGGAGGCGTTAATGACCTTTTTGCTTAACCCAACTTGTTATGGTTACTTGATGTAAACAAAGGCGCCATTTTGAATTTGTTAATATTGCGGCTAGAGCGGTAATTTTAAACCTAGCTCTAACTTGTTATTTTGAAACTTTGTTATTGTCACGTGATGTGAACAAAAGATGGAGGGATTAATAACCCGCTAAACCTAAATTTAACTTATTATTTTTAAACCTATCAATTACCTTGTTATCGTTGCCGGATATAAACAAACTCTTTAGACAGCTTGTCGCCACCGCCATCTTGAATTTTTGGGAATATGGCGGCTAGAGCGGATATTGTAAACTTAACTTCAACTTATTTGAATAAGACGGTAATGTTGCAATATGGCGGACTAGCGCGCCATTTAAACTAATGCTAACCTAAATTTAACTTTAAATTTTAACAAGGCGGCCATTTTTAAACGTTTGACTAGCGCGCTATTTAAATCTATCTTTAACTTTTATTGTAATAAGGCGGACATTTATAAGTATGGTGGACCAGTGCTGTAACTTTAGTTTGCTAACCGCCTTTTTTAATTATATAGTTAACCTAACTTGTTGCGCTAGATTTAAACTTTTTATTTGGAAGACTCTAGGTTCGAAGGTAAGAAATGAGGTTCCCGCCCCGCGGTATCCTAAAAACGATTCCACCTTAGGTTATTGTGATAATGATGATAGACATTTTACAAATATATGGTGTTGGTTTTTATTGCAATTAAACTTACAATTTTATATTAATAAAAGTACAGTTTACGTTGTTACTGTATAATGAAAAATACATCCACACGTAACCATTTAGTTATCAGAAAAGGAACTTTTTATATATTAGTTCATTTCACAATGTATTGAAATCAATGGCATTTGTGTCTGGAGGGTTTCAAAATGAGTTGGATTCAAAGCACTTATTACGTCACTCTAAAAGTTTATCTTGTAGTCTGCCGTATTTGATGACTTCTCTGTCTATGCAGCCACTTGCTGAGTCCATCAATTTCGATCAATCTTTTTTTGCTTACATACACTTGAGTGTTCTCACTCCTAATGCGTATTTATCGTCCACAATACACCGACAGGGTATGTTGCGAGTCACCAAGTTCGTGCACTTCATTCTTGAGTACATCACTTTTGAATGTCGTCGGAATGAACCACTGTATTCCGTTTAACACTGCATGATCAGAAGTTCCAATTTTCACATTCGGTTTGAGGTCATTGAGATAGATCGAGACATGCTTTGTTTCTTGGTCGTTTAGATAGTATTTGCGACGAAGCAACCCCGTCATCTGGAAAACAATAATAACCGGTCAGAGGCGGGCACTTTGTATATTTTAGACTAAGAACGTAATAGTTGGGTTACTGAGCTAATGAATAGGTTGTTCTCAATGCACAAACATGTCTTGTGGCATGCAGACATGCAGGTGAGTAGTAAAGGGGCACCTTGGGACGGACCAAAACTGAACTAGTGCTTTAGCTTCATTGGTGTAGGGGTGGCGGCGGAGGTCATGCACCGTCCGTCTTGACCCCCCTGTGGGGGATGGGTTGCTCGCGAGCCGTAGGTGGTGTCGCGAGCCATAGCTTGGGTATGGGTTGGTGTAAGGGTGGCGGTGGAGGTTTGGCTCACCCCTGTGTGGGGGATGGGTTGCTCTTGAGCCATGAGTGGGGTGGCGAGCCATAGGTTGGGCATGGGTTGGTGTAGGGTTTCCCTAGGTTGGGGATGGGCTATGGCTTCACTGGTTCCCCTAGGTTGGGATGGGCTATGGCTCCACTGGTTCCCCTAGGTCTGGGATGGGCTATGGCTCCACTGGTTCCCGTAGGTTGGGGATGGGCAATGGCTCAATGGCGTCTCCTAGGTTGGGATGGGCTATGGTTCCATGGCCTCCCCTAGGTTGGGGATGGTCTATGGCTCCATGGCTTCCCCTGGGTTGGGGATGGTCTATGGCTCCACGGTTTCCCCAAGGTTGGGGATGTGCAATGGCTCCACTCCTTCCCCTAGGTTGGGGGATGGGCTATGGCTCCATGATTTCCCCTAGGTTTGGGAATGGGCAGTTGCTCCACTGCTTCCCCAATGTGGGGGATGGTCTATGGTTGTGTGGGATAGGGAAGGGTGACACCCCGCCGTATGTATTTTTGGGCGGGGTGTGGAGATTGGAAAGGCCCGCCGCCGTATGTATTTTTGGGCGGAGGCCTCCCCCAAAAGATGGAGGTCTGAGCTGCGCCCAGTCCTGCCGGCCTGCCTCCCTGCGGGAGACTGGCGCTGATGTTATGTTGTTGCTGGTTGAAGTAGGTGTGAGCGAGTGAGTGGGGAAGCGAGCGCCGGTAATGCCATCTATTGAGAGGTAGGAGTTAGGAGTGGCGACATCTGTTGGCAGAGATTGTAACTAGAGTATAGTTCCGTGGGGGAGTATCGCGGATGAGAGTTTAGAAAGGATTGTCCATTTTGAAAGTAGCGTAAGGATTGGTGGGGAAAGGAAGGAAGGGTTAAAATGAAATGGGTGTTTTTACCGTGATGCCGCCGTGTAGTCTGGTTGCTTGAAGATTGTGCTGCGTTGATGTGAAGCGTTTGAATGTTGCGCGAGAACTGACGTGTTTTAGGTGTGGCATGCCAGTATGGCTGCTGTTAGAGTTCTTAGGCGTGTGACCAAAATGGAAATGTCGGGTGTAAGGTGGCTCTGATTGGTCGGTGTATAGGCGCGGCACGCTGACATCACAGACCATATATGGAAATGTGAGGTGTGGCAGACTGTGACATGCCAAGATGGCTGCTGTTATTTGGAAGGAATACAGGGGTGTACAAAGTGTGAAATGAAGAGAAGTGAATATGGTGTACATAGAGAGAGATTGGTTTTATTAACAGAATGTTTTTACAATTGTTTTTGACGTACCAGTTGTAATGCGGCGTTTATCATGGGCGTCGAGGTACGTTGAGACGTACGTGTTTCTTGATACGTACATTATAATACAAGGTTAACCCGCCACCGAAGGCTCGGAAGAAGGGGTTGCTATCGAAGGTGGTGCCTAAATTTTCGATATATACGTCTTGAACGTCGTGCTCTCTTATTGCGTGACAAAATAGGGTGAACTGTTCATGATATCTTTGTGGTAATTTGAATATGTTAAACTCGTTTGTAATCTAGTTGTGGAATACCACAAAGATATCATTGTCCAATCTGTCCACACACGCCACTGCAAATGGGCGGTTTTCAGCTAATTGCTCGATAGGCGTTTATGGCAGTAGGGTTACTATCCTCCGCATATCGGGACCCCCGGCCGGCTGTGGAGGTGGCTATGGCTGTTGCTGCTCGGCTTCGTTGTGTGTGGTGGGGGTGAAGACTCCATCTGGAAAGCGTTTTACAAGAATAACTATTCCAACTCTAAGATGTAGGAATTTGTGGTGGGGTTGGTGCCTAGGTATTTTAGGTTGAGACAGTTTTATCGTTATGGAACGCAGATCTTCGTCACTAAATAGAGTCCCATAACGCCGAGGTAGGAACACTTTCAAAAATGTATCGGTGGCCTGTAGGGTCACCAAAATTGCCTCGCCATATTTTGTGACGACCCTCTCCGCACGTTCGATAGGATATGGCGTATCGATCTTCAGTGACGTGATCTTAGTCTGTTGACATGCGGCGACCATCTTAAATTTTGTGGCGAGATCCATCTGGAAAATCGAAACACTCGTGTAAGCTCCAAGTAACAGGGGGCGCGCGAGGAGCTGGTAGGAGACCGGCGGCGGTGGCGTAAAGAAAAATGCTTACCTCGAAAATCGTGGGTGTTGTTTTCCTAGCGCACACACACTCTTTGCAGGAAGACTTGATGTTGCTTCACGTCACTCTCAACAGTGCCTGTGCGAGTCGCAATACTCTGCAAGTTCTTTTATAGCCTCCTGACGTCAGCGTCTATTTTCGGAACTAGAGGCGGTCATGTGATTTGGGGGAGTGTCTAGATTTTGTAGTATATATGGAGGGCTGAGGAAGTCGATATCGTCATAACAGCATCAGGTCACGTTATATATGTACATAAGCCGCTATCGACATAACCGTATCAGGTCGCGTCATCTCTACGTACACATTACAGGTTAGTAATTTAACGTTTTAATCTGTAAATTTATAAACGCGTATGTGTGTGAAAACGCGATCTGATCCTATCATATGCGCATGTTGATTTCAGAGTGAATATGGCACAAAACGACGATAGTCAGACTCCGAATATGGCGCAAGACGCCGACGACATGTCGCAAGACAATAGGCAGTCACCTCCTACCACACCTCCCCCTCCTCCTCTTACACCTCTTCCTCACACACCTCCGAGATTCACGGTCGAGGAGGAACAGACCAGACTGTACAGACGTGTTAATGCTCAGGGAACGCAGCTTACTGTGCGTCTCTTACCCCCTCCCGAGGGACAGGATTCGAATCCCATGTCCCATTTCCTCTATGGCTCCACGGTTTCCCCAATGTTGGGGATGGGCAATGGCTCCATGGCTTCTGCAAAGAGGGGATGGGCTATGGCTCCATGGCTTCCCCTAGATGGGGATGGGCAATGGCTCCATGGCTTCCCCTAGGTTGGGGTTGGGCTATGGCTCCACGGCTTCCCCAATGTTGGGGATGGGCAATGGCTCCATGGCTTCCCCAAAGAGAGGATGGGCTATGACCCCATTGCTTCCCCAAAGAAGGGGATGGGCAATGGCTCCACTGCTTCCACAAAGAGGGGATGGGCAATGGCTCCATGGTTTCCCTTAGGTTGGGGATGGGCTATGGCTCCACTGCTTCCCCAAAGAGGGGGATGGGCAATGGCTCCACTGCTTCCCCCAATGTTGGGGATGGGCTATGGCTCCACTGCTTCCCCCAATGTTGGGGATGGGCTATGGCTCCACTGCTTCCCCAATGTTGGGGATGGGCTATGGCTCCCCTGCTTCCCCAAAGAGGGGATGGCTCCATGGCTTCCCCAATGTTGGGGATGGGCTATGGCTCCACAGCTTTTCCAAAGAGGGGGATTTGGGCTGTGCGATAGTCGCAGCGACTAAAATTGCTCGTGCGCGGCCAGCCTTAGAGTACGATTAAATCGCTCAATAACAGCTCCCTTTGTCAGGGTTGTGAGTCGTATGAAAATCTCCTTGACGTTTTAAGTACTGTTGGACATTGCATTAACAAACTCTACATTTATCTGATTGTATGGTAATTGGCTTTCTATTTTGAAATAAAGTTAAAGCCACTGCGATTGACTTGCTAGTCTTGTCCTTTAGAGGTACGCTCAGGTATAACGCGAAAATGTCTATTACATTTAAGAGATATTTGTATTTATCATTTATCTCGACAGGGAACATAAGTCTGCAAGATCCATTTCCCATATATCATCAAAATTAACATGTATGTCTTAGGCGACGTTTGTTCCGTGTGACCTTGTAAGCCGTAACCACTTTCGTGACGTCATCGCATCCGGTATCGATACGTGTATGATGTAACATGAAGCCTGCGCAGCACGAAGCTACAACCCTGGCACCCGCTACTGGTACACGTGTGTGGGCGCGGGACGCAGAAAAGGGGAAGGGAGGGAAGGAAGACAATATCGGTTGTATTTAAGGTTTGACATGTATGAATCTAGCCCAAGATATACATGATCCGGTACTTCTATCGTTAAAGGTAGAAGTTTCCTTCCTGAGTTTAATTTATTTGTCGATGTCGGTACGGCGTACTGTTAGGATGTCTCAGTAAAAATAATCAGTGAAGTGACGTCAGAGTGTCCTTCAAGGACTTGTTAGTGTTATTGTGCAGGGAGTCCCGGGGGGAGTGTGCCAGACGTCGGTAAAATATTCTCTAAGTTGAAGTACACCGATATAACCCAAAGCACTTATACCCGATGTTGAACGGTTACGGAGATAATGGCGAGAGAAGTTTCAAAGTATGACAGCTGTTACACACTTACTGATTATCAAATACACATTAAAACTGGCAGGAATATGTGGTTTCTGTAATGTTAATATCTGCACATAACATCTAATTAACACCCGAGTGCGATAAAACAATTCAGTTAAACTACATAAACACATTAACGTCGTTGCTGTTCTTAGGATTCCAAGCATTTTACATGGCACATGAATATCCAGCAGTATTGAAGTACTTATTAACATTGACTGCGGATTTTGGTATACGAGTACTATTTGCCTGTACTAAAATACAGTACCTGTTTACAGTAACTGTTCAAAGTGTCATCCTCCAGTTGCTATGCAGTTTTTATACCCTCCCGAGTAAAAGACGCTTCATCGGCGAATAAAATCACGCTTAACAGTTGGGGATTTGCTGTTATCCATTGGCACAATTCCATACGTTGACCAGGGTCTTCTTTTTTGTACAGCACATGGCGTGTACCAAACAAAGGTATTAAGTAATTGCGTGTAACGTCAGTCTTATTGAATTTCATGAGAGGTAAGGCGCTGAAACCCCTACGCTTATATCGGGAGAGCTTTTAAAATGTTCCGTTTTGTTTCTGATTTCAATATCCAGTGACATTAAATGTTTTTACCACTACTCCCAACAATTCAATTTCCCACCCACCCTCATATCTTTCCTGGTATCGAGAGTGGTTATTCGAAAAGCGCTTAGGAAGATTCACAAAAGGGGAGCCTGTAAGAGCATGCACTCTAATTTGACATTTGTGAAAATTCTTATAATAATTTTGAAATATATCGCTTATCTTAATATCGCTAAAATTTTGCGTTGTATGCACTTTCACAGGTAAAGTGCCTTCATTTCCATTGCATCCCTGTGCATTCTCATAATGATACAAAGTATGCATTTCCAAGTGTGTACTTTTAACTGAATCATTTATACTCCCACGTTCATTGAACTTCAGAAAGAGGACAGTAGCTTTCATAACTTCATTCAACCAAAGTTCATTGAGAACAGCTCTCGGAAATTCTGTATTTTTCTTTTGCTCGCAATTTGACATTACAGAGACAATGAATTTTACTCTTGGATTGAACGATTGCCCCGTGATTTCATCTGCAGACAATTCATAAACCTGCTGCCTGAAACGTGAAATATATTCCATCCGTTCCTCACACGGTCCTGATATGAGAATGATATAAGCACCTTGCTTGTTTGTTTGAGTACATATTATCTTTCATGTCAGAGCTCACATATTACAGTATATGGATTTTGAGGAAACCTTTTACGTACAGGTTTATGCAGAGTGTACGTGTCCTGACCTGACACTCTTTGACATTTCTCTTAATACTTTTAGTGGCCCTTACTAGCTTTGCTACTGAAATAAACCCCGCTGTGTGCTTAGGATCGTAGTAAAGTTTACATGGAGACATTACACAGATACCAAAGGAACTTCCTTTTTGTCAGTAAACAGTCGCGAAATAAATCGCGTATACTTGAGGCCTGTGTTTGCTTGCTTTGATCTTACCTGTGGGACCATGATTAACTCTGTGTTCGTTAGACTGTAAAGGTATTTGTTTATATGCCTGTTTGGTTTCAAAAGTGACCACATTTTTATCAGGTTTAGATTTTGTCAACAATTCCCAGAGGCCTTGTGTTACCTTATACTTTTTACCATCCAGAGACACGTTTTTATCGTTATATTGTAGTGCCCGAGCGGTAATGACGTGAAATGGTAGTTGCCACCAGAAGTACAAGATTTCAATACAAATAATTAAACCTTGGGAACGGGGGTAACTCAGTCGAATGACGTAGAATTTGTAACATTCTATTTTTCTATAAAAATGCATTAAAATTAATAAAAGGAACTTACACAATAGTTTACAAATATGTGTTACAAATGAATTAATAAAAACTGTATGACCGAATAATTGACTCGCCTTTACAATTACTGCAATTAAAACGTCCGAAATTAAACTACAAGATTTAGTTACCGAACTTCGCTTCACTCGATGTTAATAAAATTTAGTAGCAGTCAGTGCGACTTAGCTTGTATAACCAGAAGTAGTGCGATGTAACTTATCATCGTAAATCAATGAAACTTTCAATATAGCACTTAGTAAATTTCCTTCTTATATAGGCACGAACGTTGACCAGTCGTGATTCGTATAGTAAGCCGATGAGTCCAAGAGTGACCGTCGTTTCGTGGCAATTTAGAATTTTATATTTGCGAATCATTTACGTCATAAATTCATGTTAGAACGGTAAACTCAGCGTGTCACTTGCATACCACGGAGTGTATTGAACTGCTGATACTGCTAGATAGACGGCAGCCAGGCAAGTGATTGCTGTACTTCCGCATAAATGAATTTCTGGTAACTAAGTTCAGCGTTCTAATACTTGCGTTACACAAATGTAACGTTAATTCTATTAAATGTAGTACCCAGTAATATCCGGCACTACATTCTGCCTCTTTTTAAACCAAATTTTCGGGTAAATGCAATATTTAAACAGAAAATTTGTAAAACATCCGAAATTTGAAATTTAAAACCTTGTAAATATATAAAATGAGAAAAAACAAATATAACATACATATAAGTAAAGTAAAGTAATCCCACTACAGGCCTAGTGGCCTTTGGGGTTCTGGTAGGTTAAGGCTCCAGAATTTCTAGACACGGCACATGAAGGTTGTAAGGTCGTCACCCTTACGCACCGGCCGTCTTTACCCCCAGGAATATCCTGGTACTCATTTTTAGAGGCTGAGTCGACCCCAGGGCACATGGAACTGTCTGATGCCCCGGAAAAAATCCCCAGGGACCGGGGATCGATCCCGGGACCCTCCGACTAGCAGCGCAGTGCCTTAACCACTACGATACCCCAGGCCCCTATAACATACATATACACATACAGTAATAACCAAATTACAGGAGGGAGGATAAAACGGGAAAGGGCTTCAATTTTTGTGTCCAATACAGTAAATATACAATTAAATAATTGGAACATGCAAATGCATTGCAGTGAAGACGAGACAGTCTTCTCTCAGTAGTGTAACTATGCAGGCTTCGAGCGGTAGTCAAAGAAATGCTGACGAGGCGTCCTTGAGATGGCTGCTGGCCGGGTATCAGGTGTCTGCACGGCGTGGTCTGGGAACTGTGGCTTGACTCTGGCCGGCTGATTGAGTGCGCATCTGAAGTCACTGTATTAGTTCGTCTGACGCAGTGGGTACCCAGTGAATGTAACGCTTTCTTTGTGTACATCCATTTCCGTTGTTGCTTTTGTGTATTCCGATGTAGGAATGTTTGAAGATGAAGGTGCAGATGTATTCTCGGATTCGGGAGGGGTATTTTTGCAAGAACAGCGTAACATAAAGTGGTGCAGTTTAAAATATAAGGAAAAATAAATAATCGGGGGAAAGGTAACGGTACATTAAATTATTGCCATAATTAATTACCAGTATGTTTTTCTTGTTGAAGCAAAACGTGACGCACGTGCAACAATGTGTCCACATCTGACTGGCGAGGCGCATCAACGTGTGATTTTATCAATTTCAGTGATGCTTGCTGGTAGTGCAGCTTTTATGTGTGGCATTTCAAGAGCTGTTAGTTCTGGAGATTGGTCAGGCATGTAGATAGATGGGTTGTCCAGTCGAGTGTGCATGACGCGGTGTAATTCCGGTAGTGTTCGGACCTTGCTGGAAGTGATGAAACATGGCGTGGCGTTGTAAATAATGCTTGCGTTGTAGAGGACTTCGGTGCATGTTTCCCACTCTTTGTTGTTTCGTGGTCAGCGTATGTTGACTTGAGTTGGTTGTGAAAAATGGAATATCCATATGGTGTCGTGCCGCCGTAGTATAGGAATATCATGATTCAGAAGAATAGTTCTACACGGTTTATTTTCTCCTGCAGTCTGAAAATATAGACTTAACGGACACGTAGTAGTTTGTATGTCGTAGAAGGCTGTGCTAACCGGGCATACTGTAACGGTGCTTGTCGTGCATTGTAGTTCTGTTTCAGTAAGCAAGGCGTAGTCACGCTGACTGCTTCCAATTATTGTACACGAATTGGTTGTTGCTGTGCATTTTACATCTTTAAGTAGGTACGGCTTCACGGTATTTATCTGACCTACAATGTGATGGGTATATCCTTCCATGTCTGTTAACTTGTATCCAAAAGAATTATACAAGTTTCCTGGTTTCAAATTCGAAACAAGAAAATCAGCACTAACTGTGACGCTTCAACTAAAGTCGGCAGCATTGAAGTCACCATAATCTTTACGATTCAGATCTTCAAAGCGAACAAACAAATTTCCAATAATGTCTTCTAAGACCATTTCACTACCACATAACCGATATGGAGGAAAGCGAGGGAAATTCAAAACTAAGTCTTTTCGGGCTGTAGCACATTTTGCCCCTGGCATCTCACAGATGCTCTTATACGTATACGTTTTATCATATTTCACCATGTCTTTAGTCTTGACCAAACGGAAAAAGGTTGCCCAGTTGCCTTGTTTATCCGAAATAGGAGTAGTGTTCCGAATAGCTATCTGCATATTTAACAATTTTACCGCATCTATCTTGGAGTGCGCTAATGCACCCTCATAAACTTCACCTGACTCGGAACGTGTTGTAGTGTTGGCAAATGCAATCAAATCTCTAATGCATATTGTTGTCGCGGAGTACAAACCAACTAGGGATGTAGTCTTAACTCGAACCTGAGCTCCTGACGTAACATGCGTTGAGTAACCAAAAGCTTTGAAGACTATATCAGCTAATGGTTTTATAACAGCTTGTCCAGGAAGAAAAGAAAGAAGAGAACGAACAGCTGTAACAAATGGACTGGAACTGGTTGTTGTAAGAGCCTTCCTTACGCGGAATCGTCGTTTAACAATTCTTCGACGTCCGACTCCACGGGCGCTAACTGTGAAGCGGCGCATTGCAGTTTTCATTGCGCGTACCATTTTTCAATCTGAAGAATTAAAATAAAAACACCAACAAACATATTACTCCAATCACAAAAATACGCCCAAAATTTGTAGGTCGCTGGGACTTCTCGAAATCTGACACTGTACGTTGAACTGATACCAATGTCAGTAACGTTTTCCACTACTTGTTCAATTAAATTTTGAATAATTTGCAAACAATGTAACTCGCTATTGCACTGGCTCATGAAGGTCAAAGACCTGGCTTCGCCGGCCGGAAATCCAAAACCCAAAAAGCAGTTTGGTAACTAAATCTTGTAGTTTAATTTCGGACGTTTTAATTGCAATAACTGTAAAAGCGAGTCAATTATTCGGTCATACAGTTTTGATTAATTCATTTGTAACACATATTTGTAAACTATTGTGTAAATTCCTTTTATTAATTTTAATGCATTGTTATAGAAAAATAGAATATTAGTTACAAATTCTACGTCATTCGACTGAGTTACCCCCGTTCCCAAGGTTTAATTATTTGTATTGAAGTCTTGTACTTATGGTGGCAGACTACCATTTCACGTCATTATCCCTCGGGCACTACAATATTTAAAACTCGAACGCCCGATTTTAAAAGAACCGTCAGTATCATCTTCGTACACACCAAACGTAATAATTTACGTCTCAACACGTTATGAATGTACTTTGAATGCAATGGCTGAGAATTAGTTTCTAATTCAGACTCTAATTTTTCTGCTTTAATAAAAGGCCCCTTTTACGTGTAGTTCTATTATAGGAATGGGGATAGGCTCCCGTTTACGCTTTTCAGTTTTCAAGTATGGGTCTTGATGCAAACGAACACGAATCCATTTATTATAGCTATGATCTTTACTCTTTAATATTGTTTTAACCGGCGGTGGTGACGGTGTTTGACAGCGCTTTTCCCACAGTTCAGGTGGTACTAAATCCTACGTTGTATCTCTAAGTATCATTAAACTTCCTTGCATGCTAATAATACGAGGGCTTTTTTTCAACCTCCGATGGGCTATAAAAAAGACAAATTGACATAACAATTTTATTACCAAAAGTACAGCAGGGTCTTACTTATTTTTCTACATAATCGCCAAAACGTTTGAGGCATTTGTCATATCGTGACACAAGCTTCTCGATGCATTCTGCAAAGAAGTTAGCCGCCAACGAGGAGAGATACGTCTTGACGGCATCCTGAAGTTCGTCGTTGGCGGCGAAGCGTTGTCCGCCCAACCATGCTTTCAATTCTCGGAACAGATGAAAATCACTTGGTGCTAGGTCCGGACTATACGGTGGATGGTCGAAAACTTCCCAGTTGAACTTTTTCAGAAGGTCTTTTGTGACGTTGGCACAGTGTGGTCGGG
>Ga0268261_10001467_pt1 | contig 16235 bp, 4 predicted proteins | sample TergutNc150P1_FD_190353 | JGI IMG/M metagenome (GOLD analysis project Ga0268261, IMG submission 190353) | Nasutitermes corniger P1 segment gut microbial community from laboratory colony in Florida, USA - Nc150 P1 (SPAdes) (version 2) | ecosystem: Host-associated > Arthropoda: Insects > Digestive...
TGTTTTCTAAGAGTAGTGTTCTCGTGATCCTTAGTGTCTCCTGTATCGGTATGTTAACGTATAGATCTTTGATGTCAAGGGTAATCATTCTGTGATTTTCGTCTAATTTTATTTTCGTTAAGTCATTGGCTAGTGCTGTGGAATCTTTGACATTGTAGTGGTTTCTTAAATTTAGGAGGTTATTTAGTCTGTTTACTAGTAGTTTTGATATTTTATATGCTGGTGCATTCATGTTATTGACTACTGGTCTGATGGGTTGACCGCGTTTGTGTAGTTTGATCTGTGCTCTTAGGTTAGGGGGTTGGGGTTTCTTCTGTGTGAGGTATTGTTTTTGTTTCTTGTTGATAATAAGGTCGCTATGTAGTAGTGTTTTGGTGATGAGTTTCTGATATTTGTCCGTGGGATCTTTCCGTAGTTTTTGAAAGTTGTTCTCATTGAGGAAGTTATGTACTTTTTTGTTGTACAAGATACCGATATGAACTGAGGAGGAGGTTTTGGCACTCAAAATTACACTATCGTTTCTTTATTTCAAGGTTCATTATTTAGTATTCCGCTTTCAAAGCCAACATCTCAATAAACAAATTACTCAGAAATGCAAATTCACATCATGGCAAAAAAATACTTACACCGATGAGTTTACAGATTAACTTATCCCAAAAGTAATAAATAAATAAAAAGGAATGTTGCAAAACTGGGCGCAAATTTTCGCCCGTTTTAAAGAGTACTAGAAGCATTTTTCTGTAGTAACTACACCTAAAAATTTTCAAAACACCTAGAAAATCAACACTCTATTTACATCATTTACAAATCCATTTAAATCCCACACACCACAGGAAAGTTTCACATCTCAACACAACACACAAACATTATACCTATGAAGAAACAACAAGCTAACGGTCAACTTAATGATTAATATATCTTAGAACAAAACACAGCAACAAACGTAATGCTTACAGTATCTCCCCATTTAAATATTATCATACTGTAGACATTCTACAGTTGCAGCACTGTCAGTGCATATCGGCAGGACACACAAACAGGCCGTACAGTCTTGTTCTAACAGCAGAACGTCTACTGCTGTCACAGGTGCCAGTGCCTTGTATGGCCACACAATAATTATTCTCACCGACCACACTGGCTCAAACTGTAACGCTTTTGACTTGCATTCGTGAAACTGACGGTTCGAATCCCGACAGTGTGGCAGATAGTTGTGGGTTTTAGTGATTTTCCTCAGTATCGCCCCTCATACCCCGAGCAGTAGCTTAAAATATTCCACGATATTTAACATAGTTTCTGATTATTTACTGTCAGTCATTCAGAGCTGCAGTCTGAGCTATCAGCGTAATTAAATATAGCATAAATCTTAAATCAACATTTATTCTCACGCTCACCTCAGCCCCCTCACTGCCATATCGCTTTATCGCACTGTATGCTATGTTGTTATCGCCTGTTACACTGCGGGTAGGAGTGAACAGTGTCCTGGCTGTGTCTGTGAAACATGTGACAGTTACAGCAGTAGCTTGCGGTGTGTCTTATGATTACTTTAACATAAGAATAGTCTTAGAGGCAGTTACATGAAAGAGAGGGAGAAAAATTATCTTTTGTTAACATAATTATATTAATAATGGTAAGGATGACATGTAGATCTACATAAAAAGGAAAGGATTATGCCAAAAATTTTATGACGTAAATAATTGGTTGTTTATAATCTTATGAAAGTTATATATTAAGCTTCAGATTTTAAGTATTGTTTACACTTTTTGCCAATTTTTTATCTTGTAAGACTATATCTTGTTATATTTGTCAGTTAGTTGTTGTGGTATTGTGGTTAAGCCACTGGAATGAGTGAACTACACACCTGGACCACCGTAGTTCCTCGGTTGCATTAACGATTGAATCTATTAAATTTTTCTTCATCTGGCAAGTTTTCCTTTCCTTCCCTGTAATGAGCTCGTGTGCGGACTGTCTGCGATAAGATGAACCTTCGCCACCGAGCGTCGTATCTCCTTATGCACTGCCCCAACGTCGCAGTGTTGTGTGCTTGGCGCCTGGTGCAACAGGCTCTGCTTGTGGGGTGCGAGCGTTAACACTGTCACGATGGGAGATGGCGTTTACCGGGACGGTGTGAAGTGGTGAAGTGAGGTGTCGACCCAGTGGTGTTTTTGGGGGGCGGTGGTTGTGTGATGTTTGTAGCTGAAATTATTCCAAGCAAAGTATGAAAAGGCCAATTTATGTCATTGAGCGGTACTTCATAAAATCGCATATGCTTTGTGGGTGTAAAGTGTCACTGCCCTTGGACTTCTGAATAAGAAGCAGTAGCTTACTTTGACTTACCCTTAGACCTACTTAGATGTGAAAGAATTGTCTCTTTCTGGCCATTTGAGGGAGTTTTCATGTGGCCGAACAGCCAGTCTGAACAACACGTTGGCCGGCTGAATATTGTAATACGCAAAATTACAGTTTAAATTACTGGGTTGGATTTGAATTCGAAAACCCGTTTTCACAACACTTGCCCTAGTTTCGTTTGTTGAAATATGTAGGAAGTCATAATCGTCTTGCCTCAATTCTATTAAGTCAGCTCGACCTAGTTACGACACAGTACCATACCAGGAACCTTAGCTAACTAGAACAAGTAAATTACGGTATCCAGGAAGACGCTGTAGTAAGCATTATTACAACTATATAACCTAAAACCACGACTACGTTCAACATTCACATTCACATCGAAAATCACGACGAAATTATCAACGAAATTCTGGTCTACTACACCGACGTTAGTGCTATCTGAAGAAGACTGTATACTAAATAATTACTGAAGCTCTAGTACAGAATGCTTCTATACTTCACAACGCTTCTGCTGTTGAAAGGTGAGTCTTCCTGACTATATTCATTTACTTCATTCAAGCAGCAAAATTCCAGAACCCTTTGAAATAACGTAAAAGGCAAGACTATTATCTTTATTATCAATTCAACGACAAATTGTGAATCATCCAAATTGTATATACGTGTATATTGTAACTGAATATATAGTCCTAGTCAATAGTGACTAGCGGTCATTCAGTTGGACAACCTCCCCCTTGTATTCCCAAATTCGTTTTGTACTACAAAACTGGTGGCAGCGCTACATATTTACGGCAGTGTCCGTAAAGTAATCACAAAAGTAGTGTCAGCGGTAGCTTCATAACTCCGGGTCACTACAAATTGGTGCCAGCGGCAGTCGGCACTACAATATGACTACACCTACCGAAAATGAACCTCGTGTTTCTAGTCCGGTAAGTGAGCACACTACTGACTTAGGTACACTGTTACAGAGTCGGGATATCTTGGACGGTATACAGACCAGGTTACAGGTGGGACAACAGAGGAATCTTTCATTTGTTTCAAGGCAAAAGATTTTTCTTTCCTTCAACACATCCAGCCAAGGTGCCACGCAGCCTCACACTGAATGGGTATCGACGTATTTTTTGGGTTAAAGTAGCCGAAGCGTGAAACTGACCACGCACCTTAATTTTGGTCAACGTAAAGAATGAGTGGAGCTACCCACATACGCCTTCACTGTCCGCTCAAGGTAACCTCACTTGTAAATTTTATACCGCAGTTCACAATATGCTACTTAAATTAACAACACGGGGTACGTTATTCTAAGTACACTTTGTGGCCTGGTGCTTACTAACTCTTTCCTATACATTTCTTAACATAATGGTGGTATAGTTCTTTTTTCCTGATTGAAAAGTTAAGTACGTTCCCGGTATTCACAAACTCAACAGCAGTATTTACCCCTGCACCCTCGCTCGAGCAGAATATTGGCTATCGCTTCTGCTCCACTCCTAGCTTCAATTTTCTCCCATATGACCCAAAAGTCACAAGAATACTTACGAACTGCTGAACGGTGGATGTCTCAGTCAAGGGCTGTGTTACATTCAGTGCACGTCATTCCGTCGAGGCCTCACATTTCTCCACCAACGTGCTGAGACTATGCAGAGTATGCAAGAGCATCGTGTAGCAAGGGAGCCCATTGTGTGTCTGCACAGATACTGGTTAGATACTGGAGCAGTAAGCTGTAGTTTTCGACTTGTATATCGTCTATGATTTTGCCCATGTAAGACTCGTCGTCTCTGAGCTCAAGATCAGTTGCTTTGCAGCCGCTCCACAACGAAACTCTTCTCTCTTTTTTTTGCGTAGTCCAATGCAGTCCACTCCAGTACCAAGTCCTTGGCATCCACACGAGCTTTGTGCTTCAACAGGCTGTCAATGATGTCCTTGCATTTATCACTATCACATCCTTCGGCTGCAATGAGGTGCATTGCAGTCCTGCCACCCTTGTCCACAGCATTGACGTCAGACCCTTCCTTCAATAGTTTTTCCACAGCTTCGGTGTCCCAGTCTAACACTGCACAGTGCAGTGGACAGTTTCTTGCCAACATCCTGTCTAACATGTCCTTCACAAAGGCATATTCAGAGTTGAAAAGAACGCGTTCCAGTACGCTTCTGTTTTGCTCGAAGTTTTTGCAGAACCAGCATGCTGTCAAGTATTCGGCAAAAGTTCGATGCACGAATTGTGGTGTGTTCTCCACCACATTCATTACAATACCTATATTGTCCTTTCCACCCTGGACCCTATTTACGAAAGGCTGTATTGTTGACTGTATTTGATTGTCGCGTATTGAATCTAGCTCAGAAGGCAGTGTGACTAACAGACTACATTTCTCGAGATTTTCCAAAGATGTTTTCTTCAGTATTTCGTTGTCATTTTGAACACTAGTCTTCGTTAAGTCTTCTCTCTTCTTTTCTGTTTGGTAAATATGTAGTTTCATTTCAATACATTTGTCATACAGTTCCAGCACGTCGAGTTTGTTTGGCAGACTGATTTTTCCCGAATTTAAAGACGTTTCTAAATTACTTTCAAAAGCACTGGCAATCATCGTAATATATAGTGGACAGCCGGTGAAGTTTCTCTGGTAGACTGATTTATTTGCCTGCGAAAGAAGATGTTTAACATACGCGTTCAAACACGCTTCTTTCTTCCCCTTTGCTTTCCCTTTCCAGATATTCCGTAACATCTTACCTTGAGACTCGTATGACAGTTTCTTCATACTAAAGGCGATAACAGACAGCAGGTTTTCAAGTTTCTTCCTCTGAACAGGACGTGACGTAACCCAGACTCTCTCCACTTTAGTCTTCATGAGTTCAGACAGAATGACATCAGCTTTATCTGCATGAGTTGGACTGATCTCATCAAACCCGTCCATTAAGACTGTTACATTTCCACTGTTCTGTAGCGCGTCTTTGAGCAGAATCCTGATAATGTCTGTATATTTTGATTCAGGGAATGCGGCACTACAGAGGAATTCAACAAGAGAATCGAAATTGAATTTTGCTGTATTGATGTCCTGTAATTCCCTAGTATGATCATTCCAGTTTATACGCACAACCCACGTTTTAGGATCGGCTGATTTTGTGTTCCACGCGACTTGTGTTGTAGTGCTTGATTTCCCCATACCCGGCTCAGCAACCACTAACAATATTCTCTCGCCCAATTCCCTGATCGATTTCTCTTCGACCTCACTGGTCCCATTCTTCATACATTCTTTTAAAATCTCCTTGGCTATATCCGTTTCCGCAGCGTCGATGCAATTCAGTAGATTCTCGATGTCTCCACATGTCTGTTTCCACAACAATTTTTTGTCTTTAACCTTCAGCCAATGCAGCGGCGCTTGGTTGTAAATCTCGCAGAGCTTCAAAAAAGAAGACTTCGTATTTCTGCCTTTTAGTACAAAAAATCTCTTTCTGAACCCATCGTTATTTTGCGTCGAATCTTCAGGTACGGTGTCTTCGTCACAGCTGAAGCTCCCAACTTTCTCATCTGAAGGTATAATGTCAGTAAGCTCCCTCTCTCCCAATCCACTCACTGCAAATGTATCAGGATAAGTATTTTGGTTCTTTAGGATATTCCAGGGCAACCATATCTTTCTTTTGAATACTCTGGGCTCATAGTACTCTGTGTTTTGTTGCAGTCTACCACCTATATTGACAGCAGTACCCTGTGTTACCAGGTCTGTGACAAGTTCAGGCCCCAATACATTACCGTTTCCCTCTAACACACTTCTCATCGTCACTTCACAACCTTGAAAGTCTATCTTCTTGTCTAGCACGATTTCCTGTGACTCTTTTGACAGCTGTTCAAACTTAAATTCGTGTTCTATAGGAACAAAATTACTTATCTGCTGAACCGAACATGCGGTCAGAATTATTACACGTTTGGTCGAAGGGTCATGTTTAATAATTTCAGAAATTGTGAGGCATGTTTCAGAAATGTCACTTTGCTGAACTGTTGAATCACAGAACACAATAAGCCATTTCCAGTGACCTCCAAGCCAGGAATAGAGCAACATGTTTTTGTTACTCTGCAGTGATTCGAAAGTAACGAAGATGCATTTAGATGTGTCAAGACAGTCCAGCAGCAGTATACTGCAGAGTGTGAGTGCATCTGACCTTAAGTGAACAGCACGTTTGTTGGATAGTTCGGCGTGGAGTCGTGTTACTTCAGTCTCGGAAAACTTCATTTCTGTCGTGACAAGCTCCTTGGTGCATCTCTTAAACAAACTGTCGACAACCGGAGCAGAAGCTTCAGTCTTGGCTTCCTGCAGCCAGTTTCTGAGGGTTTCTGTTGTCATTTCTTCGTTTCTGTCCCTCCACCATTTCTCTATTTTCTTTTTGAAATGGAGTAATTCCGTTTCATTCACTTTAGGACCAAATGTTGCTGAATTGTGTTTTGTAATCTCCTCTTTAATCACAGCATCCAGTTCACTTTGCCCTTTCTGCCCGGTGACCATTATCAATCTCCCCAAGAACCCATTAATCGTACCCACTTTATTATTCTGTTCTGCATCACTCAAGTGACCAAATTCTTTACTTTCCTTCACCAACTTTTCTACGCTCGAATAGACGTCAGGTTTCTTGTTATTGTCGCGAGTGAAGTTGAATATTTTACCTTCCGTGCTGGTTTTGAAGACAATTTCAAACATTTTGTCTGATGGCCTTTTTGTTTCATGTGATGATAAATTTCTTCCTAGTCGTTTGTTTGTGTAAATTATGAATTCCAAATTATCTTTATCGTCCATTTTGTAATACGACTCGAAGCAATTGTGCAGTAGTTCCACCAGTTTCTTGGGCTCAAGTTTGGTATCATCCGGATTTTCGGTGTGTTTCAGCTGCAGGCAATACCGCCGCCCACGTTCTTGATAGACGAGGTCATCAAATTTCCCGGCGTCTTTGGCGTTGGTGCGCAGTTTGAAGTTGTTGTCCCTCTGCATCCCCCGTAGACCAATAACGGCTGCCATTTTAATCTCGAACTGCTGCCCCCCATCATGCGCACCTCCTGTCCTGTTTATCTGGGGGTCAGTTGTGCGCTGTCTTTTTGACGTGAGAGGTTCTTCATCCCACTCACTGTCCGCGCGTCTTCGCCAGGAAGTATCTGCAAAATACGTGAACATATCTATAAATATGGCAGGTCTGCAGAGATTGTAGATAGAGTGAGTTCAAATCCGCACCGCGACTGGGACATCTTGATGCAGGATTCTCTTTTTGTCTGTAATCACTTTAACCCTTATCCCGCTAATGTGGAGAGTAGGGTGAGCTCCTAATACCAGCAAATGGCAGATGAAATTTAATTCGGCGTTTAAAGGGTTAAGATAGCTGACAGCCAACATTTTGTAAACTTCAAATAACTTCTTACTATTAACTACAGAATAAGTGCGTATACAGCTAATAATGACACAGATTGCAGTGACATTTTGTATCCTTATATCGCTCTTTAAATTGAGTTATAATGAAGAGTATAGTCAGGAAACTTCGTTGTTTGGACGCACGAATTTAAAAAATGTAAATAATCGGCCATGAGTCGGCAGCGACTGGACATTACACATAGAAATAAAATCTACAATATAGTCCCAACTTCTCATACAAAAATTGGCTTTAATTAAAGGTAATTAATATTGCACGACATACTAGATGAAGATGTAATATTTTAATCAAAGTGAGAGAAGACATGTGACAATCTTAAAAACCATTATCTATAAGTATGTAAAGTCAAGCTTGTCTAAGTGACAAGGGTGCTGGTTACAAGTGTCTGATGATCATGACCCGTACTAATCTTAATGTGCAGCACAAACAGTAAAGGCGCATTATATACAGAAACATGTAAATACAACATTGTTGGTGTGACAGATTCTTTTAGACTACACTGTTTATTGAAAAGGCAGAATATAGCGCAGTGTTGTATTACAGGAAATAAGCCAAATATTCACGGTCGTGAGAACTGCCGATTACGTGCATTTGCCAATCGTGACTGAAATATTGTGTTGTGTTAATCTTACACATCTGTCCTTGAACTATAACAATTGTGTGGTAGAGGGGGTGTCTTGAAAGGTACAGTTGAAGGTTATTGAGATGACCAAGAATCTGCGTCCCTTATAAAACACGAACGTCCACATAATTGGGCAAAATTTGTTCATTTAACCTCCTGTTTCAAGCGAATTTTCTTAAAATCCTTATTAATATTACTATTCTCTCCAAATTGAGGTCCCTCTGTTAGTTTTTCATTTGAAGATTTATGGCCAATAAAATTATTAATTATGTAAGCCCTTCATATCTTGCAATGCTGAATGCCCCCAAAACAGGGTAGAGTAATGGCGCGCTGTGAGCGAATTTATGCATTAGTTTGTCGTCAGACTGGTAGGTGACAAACATCTGACATGTGCTGCTACCTGCCGACATACATGACTACTCACACGAAAAGATTGGGCGCAATTCCAATCCTGTTACCATGCTGTAAATAGATAAGATTTTTATCGTCCCTTCTCTTAGTAAATTTGACGTTGTATACAATTCAAGATAACGGCACCGTTTCTTCAATTTATGATGTATTACTTCATCCGCAGTCCTTTGTAAATTGAAGCTTATTTAAAGCTTAAATCTAGTGAAAGTGACCACGCACAAGGCTTGAATTTGTCGTATGAAGAAACTGAAGCGCTGTGGTGCAGTACAGTTTAGCCTAGTTTGGGCAAACTGCGGAGCACAGTGTTAATCCACATTTATAATACATAGAAGTTTGCAGAGGCTAAGAGAATTAAGCATATTTCAACCAATTAGGTGGCAAAGGCTTCGTTTCTCGAAAAAAAATCCAAGAATTATCCCAAGGAAACCGGACGGTTCGAGCATTATTACGCTCAATTCCTTCAGTCTCGACTCAGTGACAGAAATACTTCTGCGATCTAGCGTTGATTGTAGAGAAAGAAGATCTTGTGGAAAGAAAAATTGTTAACGTGATTGAAACATGAATTTCCACATTTTTACTGTTTTACCGTGCATGTTGCTTCAATGATTTGTTTAATGTTCCAACACATGCACACACTATTCACACTTTAAAAAGCACAAAAATTCCCACTAAAACACTTAGAAACTTTCCCCTACATGTTTCGGTCCCATTTTAAGACCATCTCCAGGGGGCTCGTGGACAGTACTTTGTCAAGTTACCAAGTTGAGATCTGTTATATACAGGGTGACACAAAAAACGGGAACTTTTGAAAACCCCAACAAAAATTGAAGAAATGCAACAACAACAAAATATTGATAAAAATTCAACCATTACAACTTGCCTTTTAAGAGAGAGTAATCCAAATTATCAGTGTCTGAAAATTACATCCCGTAGATGGCGTCCTCCTGTACGTATGCATTCTTTCAATCTGCCGTTGAGGTTCCCCATTGCCTGCTGCAACATCCCAGCTGGGTTACCACGAATTTCGTCTTGGATTCTTTGTTTCAATTCATCCAGTGTCCTTGGCCGAGTCGTGTAGACCCGATTCTTAAAGTAGCCCCACAAGAAAATCACAAACGGACAAATCCGGTGATCTTGGGGGCCAGGGAATGTCGTCGAATCTTGAGATGACACGGTTACCGAAGAATTCTCGCACAGCTGCCATTGATTGCCTTTCAGTGTGCAATGTCGCACCATCCTGTTGAAACCAGGCTTCGTGAAGTTGTGGAAAACTGTTCAATGCGGGTGCAACAAAAGATTGCAGCGTCTCAACATACCGATCCGAAGTGACAGTAATTGTGATCCGCTCTTCATTTTCGAAAAAGTAAGGTCCGATGACCCCGTGTGACGAAACTGCACACCATACCGTCACCTTGCTGCTGTGTAAAGGGCGTTCATGAACTTCTTCAGGGTTGCTGTCTGCCCAGTAACGACAGTTCTGCTTGTTCACGTAACCTGTGAGATGAAAATGGGCCTCATCTGACATCCACAGCTTGTCCAGAAATTCATTGTCCTCGTTTGTGTTTGTCGTAATTTGTTGACAGAATTCTAATCGCAATTGGTGATCGTTCTCCTTCAGTTCTTGCACGATCTGCAGCTTGTACGGATGAAATTTTAAATCAACATGGAGAATTCGGCGAACACACTCTCGGGACAACCTGACCGCAGCTGCTAGCTTACGAACTGAACGCCGTGGGCTCCGTAAGACTGAAACGCGTACAGCTTCGATATTCTGTGGAGTACGAGCACTTCTCGGTCGTCCTGTCGGTTTCTTTTTCAGAGCCGATCCAGTCTCTTCAGAGTTTTTAATCCAAGTTTTTATCGCGTGTTTTGAGGGAACCCGACCATGACGCCCTGAATTGAAAAACCGTCGGAACTCCTGCGAAACTTCCAAACTATCATTGTTTTTGTAAAACATTTTTATGGCGAAAGCACTCTGTTGACCGTTCCATTGATCCATGATTACTGAATGGCGAGGTTGTCTAGCTCAAGGTCCCTGTTCCGCAGTGCTGCCAACTGTACATGGCTGCCACTACGCATTTCAAAAGTTCCCGTTTTTTGTGTCACCCTGTACGTTCGTTATGGAGTTGTACGGTTTGCGGCCGGAACTTGAGATTTGTTAGAAACGAAGTGGACTTTCATGTGGATTGCAAAAGAGACGAGAGCTAACCGACGCTGTTCCAGTGTAACTTTTTTTAAAACACGTGCATGAATTTCATTGCACAGAAACAGAACATAGACAAAATACCTTACCGCATTACAGCCATAAATTTTGTAACAATTTAGCCAATATATGATACTAATTTGTCTTACATGCAGGGTGTCCCAGAAGTTAAGATCGCTATTTCGGGATTTAATTCCAGAACTGAGTCTGAGTTAAAAACGTCATATACACATTGGTCCAATTCACAACGGTTCAGGAGTTATGAGATTTTAAATGCACTAAATTAATTATAAAGTAAAGAGGAACATTGTGCATGTATTGAGCTATGTTGTTAAATGTACAGTTACAGATTCGCCGTTTAACACTCAAACAAATTGTTCGAAGTGTCCTCCGTCTGCTTGGATGCATTTTCTGACTCATGTGACCAGATAACTTGCAACCTTACGAAGCACTGCAGCGTTGTTGATGCTTCTTGCAGCGCTGAGAATTCGCTGGAGTAGTTCTTCTCTGGTGTTCACCTTGTGTGCCTACACCGTAGCTTTCATGTAACCCCACACATGGTAATCTAATGGGTTCAGATCCGGTGACCGTGGTGGCCAATTCTGTGCACCACCACGACCAATCCATCGATTTGGGAATTTGTGGTTCAGGTACTGCCTTACGACCTGACTGAAATGAGACGACCATCCATCATGCTGGTAATACATCTGTCGTCTTGTTTGTAGAGGAACAAACATTCTCTATGAGTGCTGTCAGTTCATCTTGCAAAACGTTGGCGTAAATATCACCTGACAGACGCTGCGGTGAAGTGTACGGATCAATCGGTTGGTCACAAATGACACCACCCCACACGTTTACGGAAAAGCGATGTTGGTAGTACCACATCTAGCGCATTCAGCATCTTGAACCTGTGGACATGTGTAGCCGGTTGGAATCGCACCGTTGGGTTAATACTAACCCCCATATGATTCGTAACATTTTGTTAACCGACGAGCCCCATTTTACGCGCAATGGAGTCAACAATACAAGAAACTCCCATTTATGGGATCGTGATAATCCTCGTGGAACTGTCGAAAGCAACTACCGCTACTGCTATTAGTACGACAGTAAACGTATTCGGTACTCTTATTAAAATTACGCACACCGTTGTGTTTTAATCCAAAAACTAAGGAACATACAGATAACCATCAAACACAGCTTTATAAATTAATTCCTTCAGCTACATTTTTCGACCCCATGGGGTCGAAACATGTAGCTGAAGGAATTAATTTATGAAGCTGTGTTTGATGGTTATCTGTTTGTTCCGTATTAGGCGCGTTCAGAGCAGCGCATCATATTACAAATATTTATTCACATTGTTTCCCAGTTAACAAGGAAATAATTCAAAGTTTAAAACTCGAGGAATGTGAAGATGTGACTGACAAAATTAATGACCGAGAGAGTGACTTGATAATTAATAGGCATACTCTTGTTGAAGTTAATATACATTGATTGTGCTATTCATAATTAATAAATAATATATATATATATATGCGGGCTTTCCTTTAATTATAGCTACCCAGTCTTCTTACTTTATTACATAATCGGCAAAACACAATATTTATTATTATTATTATTATTATTATTATTATTATTATTATTATTATTCTTAATTTTTGCCTAGTCAAATTCGTCTTGCTAGGCCGTCATCCGTTGACTGGTCACTTCGCATAGCTCTCTGAGGAAAGTTCCGGTCGCGGGTGGGGGCTTGTGGATTATCTCTTTTTCACCGTAACCAGCTGTCTGTGTGTATAAGCTGCGGACATTTCACATAATACTTCAACTTAGTGTTAAATAGTGGCAGTTGTGTTTGATAACACAAGGAATTCACACTTTTTGTGACGTGTTATTTCTCATTCAAACACATTATATGTGCACTTACCAATGAAATTCGCAGTATCAGGCACTTATATATGTACACACAACACTGACACAAACTGCGAAGAACGTAACATGTACAGATCTACAGTCTTGTGTTGATTTCAGTGTGTTAGATAACACCTTAAAGACGGCATCACCAGCGTGTTTGGAATTGGCAAGTGGAACTTGGTCTCTCAACTTGAGGGAGGTACATTGGCTAAGGGCTCTAACCGTTGGAAGGGATAAATTACTTTATTTAGAAGAACCAAATTAATTTTTGGAATGCAGCAACAGACAATGTAGACGCTAGGAGGAAAGTCAGTAGCATTTGTTAGTTAAGACAAGTCAGTATGGTAGCAGGGATGGAAGATAGGCTACTAGAGCAGAGAGTGAGATGAAGTCGTATTTGAAGTAGGAAAGACGGATAGCTGGAGAGAGAGAAGTAGAGTTTAGCATAGGATAGGGGATGTTGTATGCTAGAACAAAGGGGCGTGTAAGTGGTTACACACTTGTCAGTGTCAGATTTAATGTGTTTGTAGTTTGCTGGGACAGTCAAAATTCGAGAGTTTGAGACTTTTTCGAGATTTAAATCCCGAGGGGGTGGATACCGTGTTAGATATGGTAGCAAATAAAAATATTCCGTTAGACGACTGTCATACTGGGTGTACGCATCTTACATTAAATGATATCCCTTGAGTCATTAAGAACCATGGGGAGACAGAATAAAAAATTTTGAAGTTTTTGGCCTATTACGAGACTGCTAAATTTACATGGAAACAATAAGACTGGTTAGGAAATTTAGAGTATGGGGATTTTGAACACGTGAACCAGCTTTGCTTACCAGAGCGAAGGTTGCACTAGTTTTTCGGTTTTCATAGCGGAAGGACGCGTGATAGCATCACCCCTCATTTCAGCTAGATTAACGGACTGTACTTTGTGACTAGAAATTAGTGTTGAGATAAGGGTAATAAATTGGAATTAAGCGGTTATACTAAATTTGCGGAATATATAAATGACTATAATTTAACAAATTTGTGATATGCTGTGAAGATGCTTAACAACAAAGTGATCCGTGCAGCGTTAATCTCGTACCAACAAAATGTAACAAATTAACGTTCAATGACTAGTAATAAATCACACAAAGTTACTTCAGATTAGTAACAAAAACAGATATTTATAATGGTTATTCTTTATAAACTTCACGACTCTGGAAACACATTAGTGCCTGTCGAATAGGTTTCATGCGAAACGAGTGAGTGAGTAAGGTGCGCCCGACGGTTATAGGGTGTTAGAGAATATGTTGCTGAGGAAGGTATTTGGGCTTGATAGGGACGAGGTAACAGGGAAGTGGAAACGACTACATTACAAGGAGCTTGATGTATCTACGCCTCACCAAACATTATTTGGGTGATCAAATGAAGACGAATGAGATGGATGGGTGATATAGCGCATATGGGAGAGATGAGATGTGCATGCAGGTTTTCGGTGGGGAAACCTGAACGAAAGAAACCACTTGGAAGATCCAGGCTTAGACGGGAGGATAATAATAAAATAATTTTCAATAAGTAGATGTGGAGCATGAACTGGATTGGTCTGGCAAAGGATGGTGATACATGACGACCTCATGTGAATGCGGTAATGAACCATGAGGTACCAAAAATTGCGTGGAATTTCTTGACTGGCGAAGGACCTAGATACGTAATTATAGTAATATATATGAAAATTCATTTAATCTTAGTAGCAATTTCCGTCACTTGAAGTCCATATGAAAGTCCACAGTACAGACACAGTAGGCCTACTGATAGTGCACTACAGGAAGCTAGTAAAATTAATAGGCAAAATTGATAGATTTTATTAACATCATGGTTGATGTTGTGAAGTTTTGTGATGGTAACAAATTATCACTTAGATCGGACATGCGAACTGACGGCCAGCGAAACTGTCGATTTAGGCTCTGATTACAACCCAAAGCCCCAAGCTTACAATATATGAAGAAATGCGTTCCATTGGATAAGATATTGAAAACATGTATCAAATTGTATACAGCAGTACGTCTGTTCACAAATTCAAACAAATATTCCGAGTCTGACTGACAAAAGACGGTCTGCTTTGTAAATAGTGTAACGTGAAACGCAATACCTGTAAGTAGACCGCGAGGAAAGTATGACATGTTTGCAGCAGGATATATAGCGTAACTGATATGTTGGATTGAAACTGGCTGTAGAGAGCAACAGTAGGGTATTGTATAACGTTATTAAATGAAATGACTCAAGAGACAGGGAAGTGTTTCATTGGCCAGTCTAATTGCAAACAACTCAGAACTTTTTACACAACAACAATCTTATCAACAGTGTAAAACCAAAACAGCTGAAATTATCCGACAGCAAACAGGGTACAAAGGAAGAAACGACAGCCACAGTAAAGGCAGTATCTGAACTTACAAACGGCGTAGGAAATGATTTGAGACATCGGTTAAGATAGAGTAATGAATTTCATGATGCCCACTGGACAGCAGTGGATGAAACTGCAGGTGTTGCAAGAATTGTTCAGCTTGCAGTGTGGAACTGTTCGGATATTTAAGTATCACTGTCTTTAAAGAAATAACTTGGCAGATCCAATAAAATTATACAGTTTGCCAACTATTTAACGAAATGAAAAATTGTCATCTGGAATGTTGCGCCGTGAAACTGATAAATATTCACCGGCGTTTCGGAAGACAGTAGTGCCACCATGTCGCGGGTAAAGCAGTCCATCTATATCCAGCTGCAGTTGTAACAATGACGTATGGCCTAGGAATTTTTTAAGCGGGAACTAGGTCAGTTCTACTACTACGATAATATGGTGTCACGTCATTTCCTTCCCTGAAGTACAGTGGCCACAAAATAACTTCCCGCAGTACATGCTGATAAATATAACAGCAGTTTTTACAACAAAAGTTCAGGTCTGTTGGTACCACTGACATGCATGTGACACTAATAATCTACCACACCTCCTACCCCCGTTATTGCACCCCCACATATATCACATTCACTGTCACTGTCACTATTTACATAACCAATCGTCTCCTGCTGTTCCTGTATCGGACCCATAACTGACGTCACACAAAACTCACAACCCTCACTGACACTAGTGTCTCCCTGCTAACTGCTGCTGACAGTAGACCTACCGATCAGCACAGTTCTGCACAGTGCTGTTACCGGAATGACGGACGGAACGCAGCCAATAAAAGAGCCGTTTTGATCACAACATTTCAGGTCTGTTGGTACCATTAACATGCATGTGACACTAACAATCTACCACAACTCCTACCCCCGATATTGCACCCCCACATGCATCACATTCACTGTCACTATTTAC
>Ga0268261_10001468_pt1 | contig 16233 bp, 14 predicted proteins | sample TergutNc150P1_FD_190353 | JGI IMG/M metagenome (GOLD analysis project Ga0268261, IMG submission 190353) | Nasutitermes corniger P1 segment gut microbial community from laboratory colony in Florida, USA - Nc150 P1 (SPAdes) (version 2) | ecosystem: Host-associated > Arthropoda: Insects >...
GGGGGGGGGGGGGGGGGGATAGTAGGTGTTGAATTATGCCGTGAGCAAACTGCTAACCGACAATATGTAGAAAAATTAAATTATGAAGTTAACCCTTCAAGGTAGAGAGATGCCTATTTCTAACGTTGCTTTAGAGTAAAAACCTCTTATACATGAAAACTTTGTATTTGTGTGTTTGGTATTTTTGTTACAATGAGTAGCAAATATTTCTTTTTACAACATTAAATCACTGGCCATTGTATTGGAAACCGACTGCGTTATATGTGAGCATAAAATAAATATTTATACAAAATTTAAAAGAAGTTCATATTTCAAAGGTTTGACTTCCTATAAAAACGATTTTGTCATAGTGAGCAGAAAATTTTGTCGTGTTTTCTTAAAACAGCTTGCACTCGCCTGAAACTGGCAGCAATTTTTTTCAAAACCTATGGAAAACTAACACGAAACAAGTGTAAATCAGTGACTGTAGACGGTGAAGAACCAAAAATATTTCAAACTAAATTTAAGGTAAATTTATCTCTGTACTCACTTCATCAGCCCCTTTTGAATACGTAGGGCGGGTTAGAGGTGTTCATTCCTATACTCGACATTAGATAGAGGTAAGTGGTAAGCTGCACATCTTGGTCACTAAAGTCCAATGAGACAGTAAATTGACAGTGAGCTATATAAGCTCCAGAGTTGGCCTGAAGGCTGTACAGAATAGGAAAACACTGTATTTCAGTGGCGAATCCAGATCCTAAGGTCAGGTATAGCGGAACGGTATAATGCCGCATTGAACCGTATAACGCCGCATTTTGTACCTTTTCGCTAGACCGGACTCTGGGATCAGGATTCGCCACTGCTGGCCCTGCCTGTAATCTAATTCGGTTTCTGCGATCGCCCTGCCTGTAATTCAGTCGCAATGCTGAACTATTCTGGTTCCTCGGGACAAGACAGGAACAAGACTTTAAAAGTGTACAGCGCCCAAATAATAGGAGCTTTCGCAGAGAGAATTGTGAATGATATGCGAAGAAGCAGGCTCACCGTCGCCGTCGCCGCCGCCGCCGCCGCCGTCGTCATCATCATCATCGTCGTCGTCATATTATTGTTGTTGTTGTTGTTGTTGTTGTTGTACCGCCGTCCAGTATTTCAGGCAGTATTTTTCTCGTATCCTAGCAACGGCACTACTCTCACGTGTGACAGGAACTGTGTTTATGGATTTTCCAGTATCTTAATTCGTGTTGTTACTTAGCGTGACTGAAGATGTCTTAAGATTTTTCCCCGAACTCTGGGTTAATTTTATGTAGGTCTGCATATAAAGTGCTTGTTAAAATTTTCCACGTAAATGAATATTGATGTATCTTCACAATTGTTTGCAAGATTCTCCAAAATCAGATTTCATGTAAAACTCGCTGTGGTTTTCAAGTTGTTATATGCGTACGGACAGACAGATGGATGGAAGCAACGGTCATAGCAGGTGCTCCACAGAAATACGAAGGGGCCTAACAAGACAAATTACAAAAGTTCCATTACTCGTTGCTAATCAATAGCGGAATCCTTCGCAACCTGCGGTAACAAGCAAGAATTTGCTTTCTTTCATTTCACGTGGAGAACTTATGGCCCACGGGTAAGTGATCTGAGCTGCATAATCTGTAGCTCTTTCAGACAGGTCTTTATGATTTATTGATGGAGGATCTTCTTCGTCATTAAATGAAGCAGGTACACAGGCAAACGTTATAAACCAAAGGAAATTCAGATATCTACAGTTAACCCCATTAAGCATGAATCATGCCTAAACGATTCGTGACGAGACTTGAAATGGTGTACTCCGTAATGTGGTATAAACAATTACCATCGGCGCTCTTTCTAGTTCTTAAGCTTTCGTAAAATTGGCAGGGCTGAAATCAAATTAGTGAAAATTTCGGATGGGGGAATTCAAAGAGATCTGCGTGATTTTTACGGGTTATAAGATAAAGTCCATTTGTGATCTTGTGCAAGAAACTTCTCTTATGAATCAAGATAGGCGAAAATCTGAACTCTTAGAAAAAGCTCAGTGGAATTGCCTCGTACGGAACAACAAAAAAATATATTAGGAAGTTACGTAAAGTAAACTTTATTATCGACGAACATTCCTGAAAATTTAAATTTCCTACAGATTAGCGGTTATCTCTAACTTCGATTTGAGCTTTCTCAGTATTACAAAATGAGACTATTAGATTGGTCATATCTGTCTGTTTGTTTCTGTCTGTACGTCCGTCCATCCGTCTGTTTGTTTTTCCGTCCGCATGGAAGAACCCATCTCCCACTGCACGGATTTTCATTAAGCTTGTATTTCAACAATTTTCTAAAAACGGTGGAGAAGATGTAAGTTTTATTAAAATCAGACAAGAATAAAGGGTACTTCACATAAGACCTGTGTACATTTATGATAATTCTAATTAGAATGAGAAAAGTTTCATACAAAATCTTTAGAGAAAATCAAAACACACATTTTATGTTCAATAACTTTTATTCCGAAAGTCGTGCCGTTTGTGAGATAATGTGAAAAGATATGGTAGAGTCAGACAAGCCAAAGATGAAAATATTATATGGCCCATGCGCTTTGCGTGCTGGATAAATATGGCTACAGACATTCACTCGAAATACGTAATACTTATTGCTTTTCCATGGCAACAATGGTTTCGATGTTACGTTTATACGTACATCACCTATCTTGACAGGAAATGCGTCCGTCTGTACAGGTGTTAAAGTTATTGTCGCGGACGGACGGGTTTTTGTAACCTCCACATAAGGTGTGTTCTTTTAAGTTTGTAGTGAATGTCTACAAATGCAGTTCCTACCTCACAAAAAACGTCTGTCAGCATTACAATGACAAGACAAAGGGTTAATTACGTTTGTAGAAATAATTTCTGATTCTAAGAATCATGCGAAGCACAAATACTTGGGTCATTTCAAAAGTTCTGCACACAGTATGTTTTCTCTTTAAAAATTAATTTATTTTACAAAATACATTTACAGGCCTTCAATGTAATCTCCATTGCGCTTTATCACAGCGGTCCAACGTTTGGGCCAGTCTTTTATTCCTGTCAGGACGCCTTCGTTGTTGATGCTTCTGATTACTCGGGTCACCTTATTAGACACCTCCTCAATGCTTCTGAAGAGTTTCCCACGGAGTGGTTTCTTCAATTTTGGGAACAAGTCAAAGTCTGGTGGGCTCATGTCAGGACTGTACGGCGGGTGGGGAAGCACTTGCCACCCATACTTTTCCAAAATTTCCGATATAGCACCTGAGACGTTATCGTGCAAAATGAGGACACCGGCTGCGAACATGGCGGACTTCTTTTGGCGAATCTTTGGACGCAAAACATCTTGCAGAAACTTTCTGTAGTATGCCGCTGTTACAATGGACTCCGGAGGCGCTCTGTCTGTTGCTATTGCTATATTCTTGTCATAAGCCATAATCATCATAAGCTTAACTTTCGATTGTTGGCGGCGACATTTGTTCGGGCGAGGAGAAGTTGCATGCTTCCACTGAGAGGATTGAGATTTCAGTTGTCGTTCAAAATCCCGTATCCATGTTTCATCTGTGGCAACAATCCTGTTCAAAAATTGCTCACCCTCTGCCTCGTAGCGCCGCAGCAGTTTTTCTGCAACCCTCATGCGAGCTGCTTTCTGTTCTTGGCTCAGCTGATGCGGAACCCACTTTCCAGCGACTTTTCTCTTCTGCAAAGTTTGAGTCACGATTCTGAAAACAGAAGTGGTTGACATGTTTGCTTCGTGCGCCATTTCTTCACATGATTTGCGTCGATCATCTTCCAACAGGGTGCTGACGATAACCACAGATGTGTCGTCCGTTGCTCTTACTGGCCGCCCGCTTCTTGAGTCGTCTTGGATGCTTACCGGACCTTCACGGAAACGAGATGCCTACCGTGACACTGTGCTACGATCCACTACATTATCCCCGCAAACTTCATGTAAAGCATTACGAATTTCGGTTGGGTTTTTTCCTCGCAAATTTTCAATTTTAATGTATGATCGCTGGTCACTGCGCGAGATCTGACTCCAGTCAGTTTCTTCTTCCATTTCAAGGCTCCGTTTTGCAGAACAGGGACCACGTAGCCTGCCAATACGCACACAGTGTTCTTTACTGAAGCCTGGCTCACAACTATCGCGAAAATCAGAATGATTGCGTCATCCTACTGGCCGCGCAAGCACAGTGTGCAGAACTTTTGAAATGACCTACGCAAAACGTGTGGACAACAAATTAAGTATTAATCATGCGTTACATAGATTTACGGTTTTATTTTCAACTATTAATTATGTACATACAGAAGCACAAAACTTTATGGAAAATGAAAAATGGAGGGTGCAGTCCGAGATGTTCAAGGGAGCCGGAACTGTAGCTTTAGTATGTAGCTCTATAGATGAAACGAGTTCTCTAGCCTCAGTACAATGAAGGTCACTAGTAATGAATATTGCCCGGTGTAATCTGCAATATTGCGGATCGTTCCCGCTGTGTCGCTTAGCCGGATACAGACAATTTTAAATTAATTCGCTGCTGATACTACTGACCCTGCCGCAGAACTAATTACTGATATTGGTTCTTTACACCCTCCACTTCCCAGGGGAGACCAAAACAGGAAAGTCGATTAGGACAGTTACAGATTACCATATGAGATTTGAAGTCATCACAACGGTGAGGTCTTCTGGAATACGGAACTGTATAATCTGGTAAATACGTACGTACGTTATGGAGGATCTTGACTGTATCTTGCCTATCTGTCTTAATGGTACATAATTTTGAAAATGGAGGCAGCAGGTTTCTTTAAACATTGGTTCCTGTGTATGGAAATATATGATGTCAAATCTATTAGAACCGTACTCAGTACTGCAGGTAAAAATTTGAAAGATTCCGCTTATTTCATGCATATTCACTCACAAATTATGTTAGGCAAAGGTCTTTCTGCCAAGCGAAAGTGTTATGTGAAGGCATGTACTTCGCGAATCTTGTCCGTCGTCGCCTGTTAGAAATACTCGTAGAATTACTTTTCGGGGATAGAATCATTTCCTATCCTAAAAAAAAAACGAGATCAAAACCACTCACATGGGCTTGATATGTATTCTCAACCTGTAGTAAACATCTGTTACTTTGACCGCAAACATAGAGATACAGGCTTCTCAAAAAATCTAAATCCATTATTTCCTCTTCATTTTATTAGACATATACACATATGTATATCACCTTCCAAATACGCTTTAGACATATGAAGTTTCCGTCACAGGCCAAGATAAAATTAGTCGCCCGAGTCAACTGGTGCTAGGGTGTTTCGCGTCCCTACATAGATGGGGCAGTGAAAATCTAATGCCACTTGTTGTCTTCCATTCCTTTTTACAGGAGTAACCGCTGGGCCAGTGAAGTCATTAAACATCATCGGTCACATTTTGTTAGTGTCAACTGTTATGCTCGAAAGATGGAAGCACCTTCATTGGTTTTAAAATGTCGGAAACCGGCGAATACTTAAAAAAAGAGCAATGAAAGAGTTTTGTTTGTTGCATTCACGAAAGTTTGCTCAAAGTTTATTGTGGAGCTACTGTGGTTGTTAGTAGTGTTTAACTTTAGATAAGAAGGAATACAGAAGCTTAAAAAGGAAAAAAGGACTTTACAGCAAACAGCAGAGTGGTCGCCCTGGCAATCAGCGATGTTGCAAAACAACCACCGAGTTGATGAAGTACTGTGTGGCGACTGTCACATCAAACAGACGAATTACATGCTTCGCCCTATCCAGCGCCAAGGCAACTACTGCAAGGTCTGTGCTGCTTGGGTCCCACGAATTCTGACGGTTGCACATAAAGAAACAAAGAGAGAAATCTTGTCCCCCAGTACGGCACCGACGGATAAGGCTTCTGTCCCAGATTTTCAAGGAAGAAGAAACCTGTTTCCACCATTATAAACCCGAATCCAAGTGGCAATCGGCATAACTGCGCCATATAAAATCCCCAAGTACGAAGCAACTTAAGAGTACGCTTTCCGCTTGATAAATCATGGTCTCTGTCTTTTTGGGATAAGAAAAGGTGATATCCATGTGGATTTCTTACCGAGGGGGACAACAGTGAAATCTGACTGTTTTGAGAGTATAGGGATCCTAATGCTCCCCTTCCTCCTGTTCGTCCCACACGGAAAATTTCTGAAGTGCTGCTCGTCCGTAACAACGCTAAAACGCACACCAACGCGCGCACCACACAGGCTATCACAAATTTTGGATGGACGGGGTTCCGCCGCCACCCTAACTTTTTGACCTAGCGCCATCAGATTACAACCATTTTAATGCTTTGTCAAAAGCCTTCGAGGACACTATTGTACCAATGACTAGGCACAGCAGACAGCTGTGCTGCAATGGCTACAAAGGTGACAGAGAAACTTTCACCGGACAGGAATACACGTAATTTTTCAAAAGTGGAAAAGACTTTCGACGAAAAAGGACACTACATTGAAAACAGTCTGGATTTTTAACATTCGTTCTTTGAAATTTGCACAGTTCAACCTTTAAATAATAACAATAGAGGATTTTGTTTCTGACTGCCCCTTGCATTTACAGTTTTGTTTGAAGTTGAATGCCTTGCTGAAAGGTTGAGAATAGCCTATGGCCTCCAAATGAGAATATGGTAACTAAATTTTCAGTCTAAATTTTGGATTCCTGTCCTTTTCCCGAAACGTAATAACTTTTTTATTATTACGGGACAATGGACAAAGTGTACGAAGTAGATCAACGATTCCAAATGTGATACATCAGCGTTAGGATCCTGTAAGACTCTAAACTAAGGAGATGGTTTATGAAACTTTAAAACCAAAAATTAAAATGCACAGAACTTAGCGATTTAGTTGTTAGCAGTCTTGCTTTATGTTCGGGGAGACACCAGTTTAATTATCGGAACGGAGACGGATATCCTGAAGTTCTTTTTGGTTTTCTTTAATGTATCCAGGCAAATGTTCAGATGTAGACCTGTTCCTAGTTGATAAATGCATGGTACATAAAGATTCAGTTAAATTAATTTTTCAAATATTTCCTTCTGCATTCTTTGAGATCAGTTATTTACTACTGCGGCTTCGGTGGTCTAGAGGTAGCGTGCTGGCCTTTGGTACCCAAGTTCGCGGGTTCAAACCCGACCGAAGCCGTCGAATTTTTAAGGGCGAAAAAATCCTCAGCACGGCTTCCTTCGGAGGGGAAGTAAAGCCGTCTGTCCCATGTCGCAGATTTGCGGCATGTAAAAGATCCCTAGAATTACGTGGAAGTCGGATTCTAGGCCAAATTTGTCGGAACATTTCTCGCCCACGAAGAGTTCTACCTTCCGCTGCTAGAGGTCTTTCGCGTCGTTGGACGTGAAGGCACCTAGCGGAGAAGGTGGGAACGTCTAAAGGCGGGGGAAAGAAATGGCAACCTACCCCTAAGAACTTGCCCAGGATGCAGCGTGCCAGAGCCATACCGTTCGCCTGATTAGGCTCTGGTTCCTGCTAAACCGGCCTAAGGGCTGAATACTGGATAGATAGATAGATAGATTTACTACCATTGCACCATGCGCCACTACATTGTTTGAATGAATAAAAACCGCTAAATAAAACAAACAAGAAAATTAAATGAAAGGGGTCAGATCGTACAATCTACTCATACAAGAAATCCTAACGCGTATCTGAAATATGCGTGACGTAGGGAGGCATGAAGCTTTTCATATAGAGTGCCGTTCATTTTTGTCTGATTGTAAATAAAATTTATGTTGATCAACAAACTTGACTAAGCCTTGCCAGTATCAAATTTCATGGTAAACCGTCCTTAGATTGTTGCGTTTGTCCATGCGGACAAGAAGCGTGTCTAAACTACAGGAAGATTTTTGAAACTTTCGCTGCAAATGCAGAAAACGGTATAACAGTGAAGAATGGCAAGTTCTTAAGCTGAGTATTATCACACTTACGGAGTGCTGGCTGTTTTACTGTCTCCGTTAATTACTTAGAAACCGGCTCTAGGATTTAATTACTTGTGCTGCTGCTTGTTCGTCCAACATTTTACAGTTTTAGCGGCAGGAAAAGGGAGAAAAGTTTAAAGTGCATAAGAAAAGAACTGAATGCTGCATCAATACGATATTAACTTCTTCCTGTGTAAATAACTAGCATTATTCAGGAAATTTCTCTCATGATCATCATGACTCCTGGACAAAATCCGAGGTAGTTCTAAAGTGACTCTGGATAGCTGTAATTCCTTATTGCCAGTTATTTATGTCACATTGATCCTAACTGCAAACGTATCTTAAAATATTTAGCTGCCTTAATTGTGTCCTAACTGAATGATTCGCAATTTAGCTAATTACATTGCATAGTCCTTCTTGAGTTGCTAAGAATTGCGCAGATTTTCAATTTCCTGCATTTTACGGAAGTCAAAGTTTCATTACCGTATCCACATCCGACCCTATTCGATAAATCAAGTGCACGGCCTCAAAACCTGTTCTTTTAAGAGCCTTTTTTATTATCCTATCATATGGATCTGTGATTTCAAGGTGGTTTCTTCCATTTAGTCCGTTGCACCATAATGCCGTATGCATTCCTCTTCATTTTGACGCAGGCAACATTCTCTTCCAATTCCTTTCTATTTCATTGCATTATCCCAATAATACAGATGAGGAGTTCAACTAATTAGTCACTCTTCTCCATTCTCCTGTTAGTTTTTCCTTTAATTCCAAATATTCTCTTCAGCATCCTCTTTCCAGAAACTCTCTGGCCTTAAAGGGAGAAAACACTTTTCACACATGTGCAAAATGGACATAGGCAAGGTCTTGCTTGTTTTATTGTTCACATTTCACGTTATCCGAGGGGATAGGAAGACAAAGAGAAGACAAAGAGAGCTGAACGAATAGTAACAAGCATCCCATGCATTCATTCTGGTCTTATTATATTCGTCAATGTAATTTCAATTAATTAGTATCCTTCTGAAATATGCGAATTTATTACATTTTCTAAGGATTTATTAGCTTTCTTTTACATTGATTTTCTTCCTGAATTCTGGGGACGAGACTATTTTCGTAACTGTTGCTTGGAAAGATTGTAGCTAATGCATTTGGCCAGGACGGCACCCTCTGTTCTTCTATCTGTCAGAGATGTTTGGAATATAACGAGGAGGCAGATTTGTTTTAGACACTATAGTTTTAATGCACAGATTTTTTGTGATGTACGTGAACAGGCCTTACATCTGTTTGAAATTTCAAACAAGATTATGGAAGAACAAAGACAGTTAATGCAAAAGAAATGTGGAAGGCAACAAAATTAAAAAATTTTAACGACATACAAAGGGAAAGAAATAAAAAACACTGGTACTGCCAAGAGAATGCTGGAAGAATCATTCGGGGACGTAAGAGAGTTCTTAGCTTTGGGCGTAAATTATATCGATAGAGTAGTCTATAATATTCGAATGAAACTGGAAATCAGGAAAAGAATAAACTCTGGAAGTCGTTGCTTTTTTTTAATGTGATAGCATGCAGTTTCGTAGGTTAATGCCAGTGTTTCGGAAGAACCTCCTGTTCTCCTTTTGTACTCTGAAATATAAGAAGTTTGTTTCTCCGAAACGCTGGTAGATTTCTGGTACACTTCATAGCGTTACGTTAAAGAAAATCAGTCATAGCTAACAGATCTCTGTTATTCATAATGGCATAGGAAGAAATAAGTGTTGACGGCCGTAATGCTTCGTATTCACTCGTCATCAATGCGGCAAATTTTCGGAAGAAGTTCAAATTGCAGTTACAATAATTCCCACAGAAAGAGTATAAAATTGCGGTAAAAAGTATTATTTTCCATTAAAATCTGCTTTCTGATATCAGCTTCTTAGTTAAATTCCATTTATCGTGTACGCCTACACATTCATTATACTCCGAACTATCAAAACTGGAGAAATTTGTGTTCTTTGTATGTTCCCGTTAGGTAGTTTGCATTAGATACAGTCTTTGCATTGACCACACTTAATCCCTTCTGTGGCCTTAGACCCATCTAGCCTCGCATATCATGTGAATCCATGGCTCTGTCTCACGGGGTAAGTGGCCGACACGTGAAGCCAGCTGTAGTGTCACTAGACAAAGATAGTCGGTTTAGTCTGATTCGCTTCCCAGTCTACGCAATGACGCAGTATATGGAAGGTTTGAGGCAGCGCTGTGACCAGCAAACCTGGCCTTGTTGGAGGTTTGCTGCAACAAACGCAGTACAGGGGACAGTGTTACAGGTGCTGCGAATTGTTATGTACTGTGACTGCAGAGCTGTGAAATGATACAATTTAGTTCCAAAAAGGGGCGCCGCACGAACCTACGTCAATTGCCACGGAGCCAGCTCGTTCCAGGTTTGATTCTGGGAGCTGAAGCTCTTGAGCGGTAAAGGGTTTTATTTAAGAACATTATGTGGATTTTTTTAAATATTCCCCTTGGCAAGGCGAGATCTCATCAAGTCCTCAGATAAACATCGGAGTCACATTATAATTTTTTGAAGAAGTGTGACAGACATACGAAGATTCTGTAGAGAAAGTGGAATTTCTGCTGACCAATGGAAATGTTTGAGCAAGAGGCGCGGTACATTACAGTCAGGCGGGTTCCATGCATGTACACGGTGACAAAGGGGTTAAGCCAGTTATACGTCGAATTTTGGAATTTTGGCCATATCTCACTTATAGAAATCTTCTGAACAAGAAATACAGTTATCTACCTAATGCAGCGGTGGTATTGCCTCAAAGAGGGCAAGGGGTTTGTGTGTGAGGTTTATGTTACTGTGTAGTTAACTAGGGTAAGATAAGGTAACTCCGTAATACTAAGTTTCTACGTGATAGATCTTGTTTCCTCCCTCACGGCCTAATTTGCGTTTACATTTTTGACGGTAGATGGCAGACGTATTTACAGTTATAACCATAGTACACAGAGCTTGGTGTAGCAAGTACAAGAAGTGTTGTAGGCGGCAATCTGCAGTTGTGTTACAAAGGCATTCAGTGAAAGCACATGTAAAAGCTTTAGTTACACATTATTTCAGCTTTTCTGTTAGTTGTGTTACCTCAGTTTTGGGGCAAGTTTTGTGTAACTGTTGCATATATATCAAAGCTACATACGTAGAGAGCATATAGTTTTCGTTACATAACCTTAGGTTTGGAGAAAAGTTTCTTAGCTTTTTCAGGGTTTTGGGAAACTCTTCTAGGAGACTGGCCGAAGTCTAAAGCATGTAAGAGGTTTTACACAACTGAAAGTAAGAAGGAAGCGTTGCGATTAATAAAGAATAAAGAATGGTCACTATCTTATATATAAAGATGAATGTTTGTTTGTATGTATGTATGTGTGTATGTATGGAACTTATAGAAATTCACATTTCTGAACCGATCTGAACCAAACTTTGCACACGTCTCCCCCTTGGTTTGGAAGAGACCGTAGGGTATGTATGGACCCGAAATTCTTGACTTCTTCGACTTTTGGGCCCTTTTTCTTTGGAGCCACTGCAGAATCATGGACACAAGATGGCTGCCGGCGCGACCGTTTTCCGCGATACCCTTATATCCGTGATTCCATCTGGTGTTCGCGTGACGTCACCGACATTACGTTGTCGCAGACGGCGAAGTCATCTGCGGCAGCCTTATATCCGTGATTCTAGCGGGAGTTCCTCTAACGTCGCGGAAAAGACGTCGTAGCAGTCGACAGAGTCATCCGCCACAGTGTCGTATCCCTTATTCTGGCGGGTGTTCGCGTCACGTCACGGATATTACGTTCAATCGGGCGACGGGGCCATCCGTCACAGCTTTATATCCCTCATTCTAGCTCCTCTTTCTGTGACCTACAGGAAATCACGTCCTTGCAGGAGACATTGGGCGTTCCTACTCCAAGTGTGTTGCACTGTTGGTAATGCGTACGATACGCTGGGACGTGAACGGGATCCATGTGTCTAGAATTCGGAACCTCATCAGACGGGAAGGAAGTGACTAAGGAATTGCAATCATACAAATAACGTCTAACCTATCCAAACTCTGTCCCTCCATTTGATTTCAAATACCTGCTTTCGCAATTTCTCATCCAGAGCAACGCCGGGTACCCCCGCTAGTACAAAGCAAGTAAGAGTTATAATATGCCTTGGAGCACTCTGAAAGACTACACAAACACTTTTGAAAGGTCCGACAAGAACAGGAATGGCGAAAATTGGAAAACCATTTGTAATGCCTCCCGATATTGGAATAAAAATAGTGTAACGAAATCTACAACACCATTATGCTAAGATTCAAATTTGGATTTATATTTCGAAACTACAAGTTCTATCACTTGTGAAACCAGGAAATGGTCAGTCACTTGCTTACCGCTGTCACAGCATACCATAGCAAGCCGTACAATTCCTCATAGTTGGAATACATTCAACTCCCGCGAGTGACATGATCTGAGGAATTCATTAGCTGTTATTTTGTCTCTATAAATGCTACTGATTTCGGTTATTGAACTCACTCACTAAATACTCATCAAGACGATTACACTAACAGAGTACCGGCTGTCGCATATCATCAGAGTTAGAAAATCAGAAATACATCTACGAAGAATATAATTAATTTGTGCACGAATATTGTAAAGATTTACTGAGCGATAATAAACTTCGTTCTCCTGATTTTCAAAGGTAAGACGTACTAACTGTGTTGAATTATTTGTGTTTAATTAACTGTGATTAATTCAGTAATTTCTGATTAGATACATCGTGATGAGTAACTTTCGGAACTAACTTAGAAATTCATTTAACTAAATTCCAAATCTAATTGCTACATAAAGAGGCAAAGTAACTATTCAAATAACCATTCAGATTAACAGTTTCAGTATAACTATTTTACAACGAACTATTTCCTATGAATTTCTAATTGTTGTACTGTGCCAACTTGTTAACTTCTTTATTATTTGACATTTATCCTTTTTATAGATTAGAACATATATTGACTTTTGTATTTAAAGACGAAACGCTTTGAGTGATTGCTAGCTTATCCTTGTGTTCCCAAAATCATTAATTTAATAGACAATCGTCTATTTGGTGGCAGCTTTCTACCGTCAATATTGGTAACTTCGAACCCTCGTCATCCCGCTACCATCTCCCCCTCATTAGTGCTTAACCGAACAGAACTGATAGAAATTCCTTATCTTTCGGCGGGGCACTACAATAGTAAACTACATTATCAGCAAGAAGGATTTAGGTTTCGGTCTAGCAGTCAATCAGGTTAGACGCGTAGCTTTTAAAGTTATTGAAGCTGCGGAGATGAATCATCCGTTCAACCGGTGGTATCGGTGGGACAAGTTAAAGGAACAATAAAACTTGTCACTAAGGACACCACAAAATATATCAATGTGAAGAGCGTAGGCAGCGAACAGAACTGTGCTCAGTGGCTTTCATTACAAGGTGTAGAATCTGTAGACAAAGTTGGATTTAAAAGACAAAGCAACTCGTATTTGGTACTGCGATGAAAATGGCCTCAATTATGCCATAACATCTGGTAAAACTGTCTGCCAAGTGGGGAGAAAGTATGTTTATAAACAAAGCTCTGGTCAGAAGCGTGTCACAACAACGTTGCTGTTTTGCATATGTGCATATCTGGAATGAGCATCCGGCCTATGGTCATCTTCGTAGGTGCAAGAATGAATGATCGAGTGGCTGACACCCCCATGCCTTCATTGGTACGTGATCTATTTGCAGAGTGGTTTCAGCACTTTATCGAATGCATTCCATCTCACAGACCTGTAGTTGTCTTCATGGACCCACATGGTAGTCATATAACCCCCGAAATTCTCTCAAAAGTATCAGACAATGGAGTCCATCTTGCAACATTTCCATCTCATACTACACATCTGCTGCAGCCTCTGGATGCTGGTGTGTACAGGCCACTGAAGGAAGGTTGGAAGAAAGAAGTGGAAAAACTTTTGACTGAACATCCTGGAGCGAAGCCTGATTGCTGTGACTTTAATAGTCTGTTGGTTAGCGCTTATCGTGGTGCCTTCCAGTCAACAACAGTGTGTAACAGCTTTGCAGAAACGGGCCTGCTCCCTTTCAATAGAGATGCTATTTCAGTTGAAGCAATTACTCCATCTCTTGTCACTGAAAGCAAGGATACAAATGACAATGAGGCTGGAATGACTTCAGGAGAAAATAAGCACAAATCCAAAGGTGTCATCTAGGATACGCTTCAGTTGCCTGTGAGAAAACACGACGTAGGACGACCAGAAACATCCTTCTACACAGGTATTTCCAACGTCTGGGCAAGCAACACAACCCACATCATCCTTATCCGTCATTAACCCTTATCCTGCTAACGTGGAGAATATGGTGAGCTCCTAATAATGCCAGAAAATGGCATGTGGGATTTAACTCGGCGTTTAAAGAGTTAAGGAATAAATGACAAAAATGATTACGCTTGTGGTTCATGTGGAGGATTGTATTCGGATAAAGCTAAGAAGAAAAATGGCGCTGAATGGATTGAGTGTTCATTTTGTCGAGTATGGTATCACACAACATACGAAAAATTTGTGGATGAACCCCATTTCGTGTATGATGGTTGTGAGGATTCCGACGACAGTGAATAATCATAATATATATTCAAAAGGACAATATTGGTAACTTGTGCTTTCAAACGCACCCTCATGAATTGAGATAAACTACAACACATGTGTGTAGTTATCATTTCAGTTGTGTATTAGTCATTTTTATATACACAATTACATCTAATCAATTAAATAACTTTATCACGGAATAACTTCTATACTTTCACAGAATTACCTGTATGTTACGGTTTTACCTGATTTTGCTAGGTAATTTTTACTTTAGTTTTTTTTTAAACTTAAACAGCAGTTGAATTCTGCATTCAAAATTGCTGAGTTATAGTAAAAACCTGTCTTTCTTGTGGACCTAATTACAAAAATATGTTATGAAATTTATGAGCAACGTGTTGATAAAAGCTTAGTATCATTAAGTAAACTATATAGGCTATATGAAGCATTCATTGTCTCTGCAGCAGCTGTAGTGGCTCAGGTCCTAATTTCAGCTAGCGAGCGAGCCGTCATGGATGAAAGGGGGTAACTGTGCAATTCTGAGTATAATTATAATGCAGATCTGTAAATAAATTATGGAGCAGTTTTCCAAAAACATCAAGTGTTTTCCATTGACGGAGAACGGCTGCTTATCACAACGGATGTATTTACACTCCCCCCTGTATAATCCCGTGGGCCGGGATAACTCAGTCGGTGTAGCGACTCGCTACGGGCTGGTAGGTCCGGGAATCGAATCCCAGTGGGGGGAAGGGATTTTCTGCACCCGTCCAGAGCAAGCCTCCTATACAGTGGCAACGGGGCCATTCCCGTGGGTGAAGATGCCGGGGCGTGGCTTTGACCACCCACCCCTATCTAGCGCCATAGTTAAAAAAAAGAGTAGAGTTATGCCTCTTCTCTCCCACTGCACCTTCGTGGCATGTTCTAGGGTGAACTGTACCTGTTCCTATACCTGTATCATCCCTGACAAAGAACACTGCGGACCGCTAGTTGCCTTTTTAATAACTGAGGCTGGGATTTCAACTGTTACACCACTAGCGACGTAACGACGTGGTCAAGGTAACGTTATAGCTAGAGTGTACATGTTACTTGAACGACTGCTTATCAGTCGTCTATGAAAACCACTACTATCCCACCTGAGAGTGCTAGCTTTTATAATAACCTTAACCTTATGAGGAAGCGCGCTTAGGTAATTGTAGTACAGTTGGACTTTCCTAATCAACGTACGAAGCATGCTAACGTATTTTGTAATATACGAGTATTATATACACAGTGCTGTGAGAATTTGATGTAAGAATGTTTAGCTTCGACCTGTCACTCCGTCTTTAACAACACACCTTTCGACGGTCGATACCAAAAGGGCCCAATTTTCAGTACATGGCCTAACGAATGTGGCCCGCTACGTAGCCTAAATTATAGCAGGTGGTTGCACGCTACCCGGTGTCATTCGCGAGTTCGAATCGCAAAAAAAGCTTACCAATTTTATATTCATGGTTCCGTGCATCGTAGTATAACTCAGTATAAATAACCAACAAGATGCAACTTGGTAACAGAATTTATTATTCCACTTTTTCATTAAAAGCTCAACATGTTTCGAGCGTTACGTCGCTCATCATCAGGAGCTCCAACTGTATTTGCAGCCTCTGGTTTACATACGCGTGTGGTGACCGCCCTAGTCAAGTCTGAGTGGGATCT
>Ga0268261_10001469_pt1 | contig 16233 bp, 11 predicted proteins | sample TergutNc150P1_FD_190353 | JGI IMG/M metagenome (GOLD analysis project Ga0268261, IMG submission 190353) | Nasutitermes corniger P1 segment gut microbial community from laboratory colony in Florida, USA - Nc150 P1 (SPAdes) (version 2) | ecosystem: Host-associated > Arthropoda: Insects >...
GTCTTTAGATGTCATCTGGAAATATAACTTGGACTCGCAAGTAATTGACCTTGTGTCATACAGGGCTCTGTCTGCCGGGCATATTGTAATGCTGCCCGCGTTACATTTTTGCACGTCTGCTGCCGTCATCAAAATGTAATCTATCTGACTATGTGACAGGCCGAAATAGTCGTACTCAAGTTGGTATAGGGCGAAGGTGTCATTTAATACTGGAATAGGCAATGCGATTATTCGAAGCAGTTTTCAAGGGAACTTTAAGAATTAATTTGATACCGTGTGCGTTACCTACTGCTGTCACTTTAATCAATTCATAATATAAGTGAATGTTCTCAAAGTTAGTACCTGCAATCAGTTCATAATTCTCGGGCAAACATAAGGAAATGTTCCTCAGTATGCTGTGTAAAATGTTTTTACTCAAAATAGCCATGGGCAACTTCCCAGAAAGCGAATGTTGTACGGCTATTTGCAGTTAATCGACCTGATGGGTCAGCTGCAGTAAGGCGTATTCTAATTCTTGAATTACTGTAAACAGTACGCTCTGATTAAACAAAGTTAAATTTAACCACATAACGTCTCTTGTTAACTGCACATAACGGTCGTGTGATTGGACTAATTCATTTTTAACAATGGTGGACATATTCGAAATTGCATCAGCATTTACCCGTGTAAAACATAAGGAAACCAAACAAATTAAGTTAAATCGTTACATGCCAAGAAAATGCATAAACATATGTGTCGTAACCAATTTAAATACAATTATAGGCCCAATGTGAGTTGCCTATTTAAACCAAGGGTAAACAGTCTCTAAATTTCCCCTTTGTAACTCATTTACCGTTTCACATGTACATGGTCTAAGTCTGTTCTCGTGGCTATCTGCTATCAGCACGTTCAGAACTAGGGGTGTCCAACATATTCGTTGGGAAGGTAATGAGAGCTGTCTAAAGAGTCGGCACTCCCTGAATGAATTTCCCAAATGCACTAAACATCCGAAACACGTTCCGGATAAAATATCTATGCTGGTAGACTACGCTTCTCGGGGGCGCTCTGCATTCGTGTACAACGTAACGCAATGTCTACTGACTATCTCGTGAGATTTTCCCGATCTCACATCTCAAACAGCAAACACACTCCTCAATAGGATAGCTTGTGTTCCTGTTATACGTCGTCAGTACCAACTGACATAACCCTGTCTCTCCACCGAGACTGCTCAGCCCTGCTGAGATAACCTATGAGATTCCTCAACAATCTCACCCGTTGAACGGCGAACATATTCCTCTAAAGGACAGATATGTTCCCGTTTTTCGGCGTCAGACACACTGACTTAACCTTGTCTCTCCAACGAGACCGCTCAGCCCTGCTGAGATAAACCCGTGAGATTTTCACAACAATCTCGCCCGTGAACGGCGAACATATTCCTCTAAAGGAAAGATATGTTCCCGTTTTCGGCGTCAGACACAACTGACGTAACCTTGTCTCTCCAACGAGACCGCTCAGCCCTGCTGAGATAAACCGTTGTCCCAGACAACGCGCGTTCGGTCGTCTCTCAAGCGACGCACCGAAAATACTCTGGACCTACATCGGCTCGTAGCTGGTCCACTGACTATAAATCTTCTGACATGCCGTTACGTGTACGTTCCTACGTCGCGTGCCCCATTCATCGTAATTTCCTAAAGTTCTACCAGCAGTGGGTTATCTGTATCATAGCTTCGTAAGCATCTGCAAGATTACGTCATAAGCGTGGACATCTCCACGAGTATGCCTTGCCTCCCCGAACTTGAGTCAGGTGCTCAGTGCATACGTGCGCGGCTCACTCCAAAGTGCAACCGCAGCACATTCCCAGTCAGCTGTTACACTGCCCGTTCCATATTGACGTCTTGCCATGAAACACACAACAACAAAGAATTTCGTTTCTCATTTCCCAACTAATTTAACTAGCGTACTGTAATTTCGACTTCCCTATTCCGCGATAGCACACGAGAGGTAAAGCTCAGGTTTCAACTTAGTTTCGTAATCTTGAGCGTTCGCTCGGATTTCCTTTCCCTGGCGAGTTTCGTGTTCTCCCTCGCCGTTTCCGCTGTGCAGGGCATTCCTCGGCAAAACGCCCTATGCCCTTGCACTCATAACACTGGGATGCGACCTTAGACCCAACGCTAAGCGTCGTTTCGAATTTATGCCCTGCTATCCTCTCCCTTTGGAGTTTTGGGCCCGCGTAGAAACGCGAACTAGCTGGGTCGGCAACTTTCGCCGTTTCTAGTTTTGAATCGTCGGACGGGTGCCACCGTCCTATCCTAACTGTGCCTTCAATAATTTCGATTTTGTGTCCTGTTATCCTCTCCCTTTGGAGTTTTGGACCCGAATAGAAACGCGAACTAGCTGGGTCAGCATCTTTCGCCGTTTATAGTTTTGAATCGTCGGACGGGTACCACCGTCCTATCCTAACTGTGCCTTCACTAATTTCGATAACCCTTTCTAGGGGTGTGGCTGACTCTGAACCTGGCCATTTCGGCACAAGTGAAATGGTTGACATTAATAAATGTCCCTTCCGCCTGGTGAGTTCTGCTTTTGATTTTAAAAGTGCTTGGCGGCTTATTTTCTGCATGGTGAGTTACAATTTTGACTAACGTTAGAATTTAGAATTTTGACCGACGTATTTCCCGTGCTCGTCCAATGTGCATATTCATTCATTCGTACGTGACTATCTTGGACCCATATCTCTCCTCCCACTTGCAAACCAAGCTGTAGCGTAAAGCGAAAGCTACTTGGTAAAAGAACACCCTGCCTACCAATCTGTACGTACGTCGTACAAACCTGGGAATGCTAGGGGAAAGACAACCGCTGCCTACCAATTGTAGCGTCCGGGCTACCCGCTGTCACTAATGTACCAAACTGTACTGCCAACGGGGCAACCGCTGCCACCAAATCTGTAGTGCCCAGGGTTCGAGAACCACCGTGGACACTAGTTCGTACTGACCCGGGTTCAAGAATGCCGCTGTCAGTGCTATGGGTTTCTGGCTTACGGGCACCGTCGTTAAACTGCGTGTCCGTAAGTCAGGGTATTTGCTGCCACCACGTACCTAAGTACGACGAATTTAGGGATGCAAAGGGATCTTATGTCCAATCGAACGATCTGTATGTCACTATTATCTAGAGACATATATTTACACACAATATACACTTATATACAATTTAGAGTAGTTCAATACAAATGGTATAACTGACAACGTAAAATAACTGAATAATCGTCTTGCCTTTACGCTCAGGGGGGGAGGTTTCGGAACTTGCCGCTCGAATGAAGTTAGTAAATATAGTCAGACAGACTCACCTTGAATTAGCAGAAGCGTTGCAAGGTACAGAACCATTCTGTGCTATGGTTTCAGTATTATCAGTATGTCAATATTCTTCAGACGAGCACTACGTCGGTAATCGGTGACTAGTGATTCCAAACGTCAAACTGACGTGGATCCAACCAAATGAAAATTTCTTGATGCCTTGATCTCGGGTCATCGCGGTGAGGGTATATATAAGAGAATTTACGCTGGTCGCAGCGACTTCCGACATTGCGGCAAGTGTCCTGCTCCAGTTAGCTATGATTTCCTAGTGTGGTGTACATATGAAGCAACTAGGTCATGCTGACACGATAAAACTTGCAGGCAAGACGATTGTGATTTCCTGCATTCTATAATTTCTTAACTGGGCCAAGCGTTGTGAAACAAATTTTCAAAGTTAATCTAACCAACAGCCCAAACTTGTAATTTTGAAAATTACATTAGTAATGAGGTTTTCCTTCACATTAAATGTATGCCTTCATGGCATAATGCATAGAGAGAGAGAGAGACATTGTTTCTGTAATGCTTGACATTCAGCATTTCAAACACCGGCCGGGGCAGAGGTTTTCGTCCTCGTCATAGTGTCTTACACCGTTTCTTATCGAATTGGCATGGGAGAGGGGCTCTTTACACTGAAGTACATGAGGTCGAAGTGTAAAGATGGCCATTCACCTCCATTTAATGCCAATATCAACAGTGCCTGAAGCATCTCCAGGACCGTTTTGCAAGTGACGCCTTGATGACCCACCGAGTCCTTACTATCTATGGCGTCCATTCTCTTAGCCTGTCTAGTTACCTTGCTGAGCTATATTCAGATACGAGTTGCCATTAATGCAATGGGCAGCGCGGCGGTGAGAGTCATGTACAAAGTGAGTCAGTCACGTATGTGTTTTGTCGCTAAGAAAACGGACTCTTTGTGGCAAAGAAAATGCAGCGAGATTATGGTGGCTCTGGAGGAGCATTCTGAAGAGGACGGCAGGAACGTATCGCGAGAAGCACAGGACGTGCAAAACGTGAAGAAAAATGAGAACAAATATATAAGGTGAAGAACGGGGAGAAGAATGGAAAAGAACAGCGAAAGAAGAAGAGCAAGAAGCATGTAAGGGAGAATGTAATACAGAAAGTTGGTGTGCAGAAACAGAAAGTAAGTCCGGAAAAGTCATTGGGTGTCTTGTGTAATATGCTGTTGCCCAGACCAGCTCACCTTTCTCACCAATTCTCATCCTTATCCACAGGGCAAGAATGCGTGGAGTTGTACTTCCATTCGTCCGTATGGTGTGGTGCTTAAGTACTATAAAGAAGTACGGTAAGTAAGAACGATGGCAGAGTAAGTGAATAAATGAAGTAAAGAAGCACAAAGAGAAGAAAACGAAAAGAACTAAGAAAGGAACTAATGAAAAGTAAAATGTAATTGGGGAATAAACGGATAGGAACATATGAACCTGCAAGAACGAAATATACAAGGAAGAGAAAACGGAAGCAAGGTACTAGAAATACAGTTGACATATATACATCACAATAAAAGGACATTTCCCACTTATCCACCACAAAAAAGTCGTATAAGCGAAAAAACACTTTATTCATGAAATAAAATTAACATTGTCATTTAAAAATACACAGTATTAAAAACATGAATTATTAAAATTTGTATACACATACATGTAGTGTACAGTCTGTCGCCAGTTCTGTTGTCTTTGTTTTTATGCGCCAATCCATACTGTTGTTATTCTCAGTTCATTGATTTACCCACGCGCGAGCAGGAAATGAGTTACGAATATTGCCGAATTTTTCTGAGACACTTCGAAGGTCTACTGCTGAAGTCGTTTTCATTTTTCGCTCAGAATGTGATAATATAATAATACAATTACGTATTTCTTAAAAACATAGTAGAATTTTTTCATGGCTGTACCTTTAAACACGAAAAAGTTTTAAAAAGTAACAAATAGCAAAAAAATTCGGACATTTCTAAAAATTAAAAAAAAGCCCAAACATAAATATTTGTTTTGAAAATGAGGGTATGTCCGGGGAAAAGGGGACGTATTGTAGCCCTACGTTACATAACTAACACGTAGAAACAAGAGAAATGGACAAAGTCGAAAACAGGCGACACTGCATTACTTATTACCGGAAAGACGAAAGTTACGGAACAGGTATGTCTAGTCTATCCACGCAATGTCAAATACATCTTTTATAATTTTCGTGTTATTTTGGCGCTGTCTTCCTTAGCTCTTCCTGGTAATTAGAGATCTCCCACAAAAGGACTGTGGAATAGCGTAGTCGGTATAGCGGCTTGCTAATTCCTGAGCGGTCCGAGGTTCGAATTTTGGTGCGGAAAGAGAAAATCTCTTTTCCATAGAAGTCCAGACCGGCCGTGCAGCCCACCGAGCTTCCTCTACAGTGGGTACCAGGGCTTCCTCCCGGGAGTGGCTGGGGCGTGGCGTTGACCACCCATCCTCATCTAGTGTAGAGGTTGTAGAGCTGTACCACTGCTCTCCATATGTGTCTGAGGCACGTTATGGGGTGACCTTTACGGTTACTTTCACCAGAGAAATGTAGCACCAACCAGGTAAATATAAATATAAATATAAATATAAATATAAATATAAATATAAATATAAATATAAATATAAATATAAATATAAATATAAATATAAATATAAATATAAATATAAACCATCGCAACTTACTTCCCCAAGATACACTTTCATATTATTCTGTCATCTACCTTATGTAATGTTTCTCTGTTATAATATTTCTATAGTTTCATGAGGATTCGGAACAGAGATATGTATCATTTATCTTTCAGTTGTACTTAATTTATCGAAACTTAAAAAAGTGAAGAATAAACAAATACAAAACCTTGTTCTGTAATTTCCTCCATTATTCTCTTGCACCAAATTAATTTGAAGCACTTTTTGCAAATGCATCACCCTCCCCCTCCGACCCCATTCCCGTGTCACACAACAGACGGTTACACTTGCAAGGCAGACTGCGTAACCTGAATTAGAAGAAATCTAGTGTCTGAATAAATTCTAAAGTACGGTATACACGTATTTGCGGTTAATACGCGCTGACAACTGAACACTAGACAAGAACACACACACACACACACACACACACACACATATATATATATATATATCCTTATCACTTTTATTATCATCATCGTTTTCCTTTTAAGTATTAGGATTTTAACCTATTCCAAATTCAAAATGCCCATCTCTTATATATATTCTTGTCCAGTATATCGTCTATATCTACATCTTTTTCTATATATCCTTATCTGTATACACACACACATTGATGGAGTACATCCAGTTGGGTTTTAAAATGATTCATCATTAAAACACTACCATACAACACTACTATATTTATTATGTAACAATATATTGTCACCAATCAGCTACATGCTTTGGCGCACAAAGGCAATCATCACGCTTTGTGTAACAAGACAATGTGCGTATACTCGTAATGCAAGACTGAGGCGTGTTCGGTAACCATTGTTGCCGTGGGAAAGCAATAAATCTTATATATACTGAGTGTGCCTGTAGTTTAGGTATCCAGCACGCAAAGCGCATGCGCTGTATTGTATTGTCATCTGTGGCTTGTCTGGCTATACCATATTTTTCCACATTATTTCATAAACGGTACGATTTTCGTAAAATGTTTATTGGACATACAACGTGTGTTTTGACTTTCTCTACAACTATTTTCTTGAAATATTTCTCATTATAAGAAGAATTCAGCGAGATATCATAAATGTACATAGGTGTTCATGTAAAGTACCCGTTATGTTTGTCGGATTTTAATGAAACTTGAATTTTCTCGATAGATTATCAAAAAATACTCAAATATCAAAGTGCTTCAGACAAACGTTGTAGAGAAAATAAAACACACCCTTTATGTTCAGTAACTTTCTTTCCGAAAATCGTGCCGTTTATGAGTTATAGCGGAAAAATATGATACAAGCAGATAGGCCACAGATGACAATATAAAAGGGCGTATGCACTTTGCACGCTAGGTAAATAAGGCTACAGACCCTACTCAGAATATGTAATACTTACGGTTTTCCGTGGCAAAAATGGTTCAGCGAACGCGCCTTTATTTTAAGTTATGCGTACATTGTTTCTCTTGCTTATGCTTGCACCGAATGTTTTCACATACATATAGTCCCGTTTTACCGTGTTGGTGTGTTACTTGCACGGACGTCAACTCAGCGACCTTAAGTTGTGCCTACGTCATCCTGATGTGCTTGTCTCCTATGCAATTTGTTTTGAATTAGTAAATATTGAACAGAGGGTTTGCATTGACGGTGCCTGTACTATTTATTTGTTATTTTAAAGTTTTGAAGTATATGTAAGGTTTTTCAGTATTAATCACGTGGCCGCCTTTCTTAGTGACGTGCAGCACATACACAACTTCATTGCTGGGACATGTCGCATGATAATTTTCGATTAGCTGTTGAAAAAAATTTAGAACTGCTAACACAGTTCCTTAACGACTGTAGATCTTTTTTTTTTTTAAATAGTCACTATTCTCTTACTTTCTTATATCTCTGCCTTCATAATGACGGTTTTCCTGCAACCTCATACCTCGTACAAGACTTGCGACTTACCTACTTCATTTCCGCATTTTCTTCTAACTTTAACCTTTTAAAGTCTACTGGTTACGTGATACACCAGCAGGTTTAACATTCAACAACTGTACGCTCTGCCCACACTGTATTTATGTGTTTTGTATTTATCTGAGAACAAACAGCGACTTGTGCCACTTACAGCATAAACTAATTGGTTTTTATAACCGAGATGAAAAGTGTTTACAGCGCGGTACGGACTGGGTCTTCAAATAAAGCGGTCTGCTCTTACCTTTAAAGGGTTAAACAAGCCCATGTGTTCAACAACATTTCTATTCCCATCAAAGGAGCGTGTAATGCGAATCCGTGGACACGACTGACTGACCTCTATCAGGATAGGATACAGTGACAAGTGTTAAGTGATGGCGGTGAGCTGGTGTCTGTTATCAGTGAGTGGTCTCTGTCCACTTCACAAGTTGCATGGGGTGTGAGAATATATTTTCACGCGTTTTAACTTCGATATTAAATGGAGGGGGGTCGTCGTCTTCACACATCGGCCTCTTAACGTCTGGATAAAGATCCTCAGGTATCCACTCAATATGAAGATGGTGAACCCCCGAGTCTTCCGGACGATTTGGAGAAGAGAGAAAAAAAATTGCGTCCTTCGCGAATCGAACGCTGGTTCCTTTGTCATTCCTAGTCACGACACCACTATCTTCTTTTACGTTCCAGATGTCTTCCTGAAAAAATGGATGTAAAGGACAAGGCGTAAATAAATAAAAAATTATATCCTTATAAGAAATAATGGAATAGGTAGTGGTTGACGTAAAAAGGGCAGGCAGCCAAAGGGCGTTAAACGGGAAAAGAGAGGACGTAAATTAAGCAGTTGTATATATTGGAAAGATACCAGTGGCCGCGCGGTCCAAGGCGTGGCTTTGCGGCCGCTTGCTTACCGGGATTGAGTTCGAATCCCGCCGGAGCATGGATGTCTCTCTCGTATGAGTTGAGTGTTGTCGGGTAGAGGTCTCTGCGTCGGGCTTATCACTCATCCAGAGAAGTTCTACCGAGTGTGGTGTGTCTGAGTGTAGTCGTAAAGTCTCGATAATGACAAGGCCCTGGCCTACTAGGGGCTGCTTCGTCATAGGGGAAAAACCGTATTGGCAATAGACGTTAAAGAAAAAAAGCGTGAAAAAGTGGGGCTACTTGCACACCGATCGAATTCTCCAGGCTAGCGATTGTGTCGCAACTTCAGTAACATTTCTTGACCATGTAAGTATAAATTTTCAAGGAAGAACCTGTGGATCAAGAAATGTTGTTCTGTGCTGTCGGATGTGACACGATAATATTACAGTATGATCGGTTTAATTTCTGACTATAACCTCGCGTCATTTGTTTAATCAGCCTTCTTCCTTGAAAAAAGATGCGGATCTGCAGGGAGAAAATGGACGAGTCGAGGCCGACGGAAAATAATTGATCTACGTCACCTCTTTACCAACACATGCGCAGACGTTGATACGATGTTACTGGCTCAGTGATTAGAAGGATGTTGCCCGAATCTCCCTCCAGAAGTGAGGAATACGAATCTGCAAAAAAATGCTGACACGTTGTGTACTACCCCGGGCCAGCTGTGCCACTCGCCAATCAATATACGACACAATGCCACCTGTCGGCCGAGCAGTGAGTTGCACGTTACCTTCGACATTATCGTCCATTTGTCAAAAATGATGATTAAGTACATTTTGACAAAACTTGATACAGGAAATGTACGTGAAATATAATTTGAAGGTATGTTGTGTAAGAAACGAAGTATAAATAGAAGATGTATAATCAAGAGTTAGTTTTTATCATCAGTGTAATATTAAGATGTAAATAGTTACGAACAGTAATTGGTTTTTACAAATCACTTTCTTTTTGTCTTACAAGAATATGAAATCAAATAGAACAGTTTAGTAGCAACCGCAATTTTGAGAGCACTGAGGTAGTTTATACATCCATCTATTTTCGCAAAAGATTTGAATTATTTTTTGGTTACATGAAAGAACTAGACTGGTTTTGAAGGAGTCGGGTATACTAATCAAAACTGGCAGCCAGAAAGATGTAAAATTTGCATTTTTGTTGTTGTTTTAGTTTACATTTCTAAACCAAACCTAAACATCACCTATTATGAAATTTGAAATGCTGACGTTATTTCAAAGAGAACGAACTGCGATGAGTAACAAAACGTCATGTTCATAAATTATGGCACCAAAATTATATTTAAAAAAAACTAATAAAAAATACGGAATTTAGTGACGCGCAGTGTTCGTTTAAAATCCGATTCTTCTGAAATAAAACGGTCAAGTAATCCAAAAATTGGACGTCCAAATTTTGAATCAGCAATTTGTAATTAATTCGAATACTTTATTTTATTTGAGACCTATATTGCTCTACCTTGCGCAAATGAGTTATATTTGTGTTCTACAGAGATCGTTACCATACAATGGTTGGCTTGTATTATATTTGCACTCTTCATGCTTATGTTACACTCGTTGGCATGCATTTTAATACGTGTTAGGCTAAGCGCGCAACGACTATTCCAGTCGTGTTGCCCAAATGCAACGTAGAATTTTACACGCAGATGCGTCTACTGGCTACCATCTTTTCCTTCTCCGTCTGCGAAAACATCGCCACTTGCTTGTGATAGTGGACTCTTCCGCAAATATACAAGTTATATTTTCACCTTCCAACAACACATGACCGCAAAACTTTAAAATACGCAACAATGAAGGGCAACATTGAGGGCTAAGATACTGATGAAGGCAATGAGTATGTAGAAGATACGAGCGGTAGCGCACCGGGGAATACATCTAGACTTCTAAACCCGCAGCACATAAGCAATACCTTGAAAAAGAACGACATTACTGACGAAGACTGAACTTTGTTGTTTGTAACAGCTTTAAAAAGAAACTGAAAGATAACCAGAACAACTAGGCTGAAAGCCGAAAAATATGCTGTTTCAGCCTCCCTTGTTCCTCAGTATGCACAGTGGTTTCCTGCATCTACTCCCTTTCATAATGTCCCATCTACTTATGAGTATCATTTTTAATCACATTCACAAAGGCCAGCAAAAAACCCGTCTATAATTTCGCAAATTTCAAATAACAGAACTGTTAATTCGTCAAGTGTGTCAGGTACAACAACCCATAAGCCACCCGAAATGTCTTTTCTTTCTTAAACAAAATTAAAATAAATAAAACTTGTAATAAGAGAACAGTTTTATTATATCTTAGTAAAGGGAAGGTAAAGTTGTCCATATGCACGTAATGGAACCAAAAGAAGGAGTGGAGAAATATCTCTACTTATTCTTAACTTCACCACTAAATGGAGGAGTTGTTGCTGCTAATTTTTCTTCTGGTGGAACAGATTTTCTCCCATTCATATCTTGCGACTAAGACTAGAGTCATTTCGAACTAATAGTTGATAAAATGTTGCCCTAGACATTCTGAAATATCTAAAGATTGGATTTGTACGGATTGCTTTAACATTGAGGCGGGTTCTGATCTTTGCATCATAGATTCTTCTCAGACGATCATACTATTTGATCCACCGGGTTTACACTTTTTGCTATGTTTCAAATATTGTACAAATATTAAAGAGTGTACGGTTTGATATTTATTTTACGGTAACATTTGTTGTAGGCATGTTACCACACAATTGTACATTAGAAATGTTTGTTTTTTGTTGACCCGTTTTATTATAAACTTGTTGCCTGACATTATAATTATATTCTTTAATCGTACGTCGCTGTTCCCTTGTTGATCTGTGTTCCGTTTTTCTTCTTACGCCCTACCATTATACTTTATTTTACATTTGTTATATTTAAATACTCGCCATGGCGCTCTGTACCGGGATTTGTACAACGCTGGTTATGATACTGTATAATACACCTCTTGACATATGTTATATTTGTGTTCTTCAGGTCTGTGTTAACGTACACGTATTACATTTATGTTACTGTACAGGTGCTGCCAGGAGCAAAATTTTATTTTTAGGCTACTTTGCTATAAACTTATTGTTATAACAATCCCTATGGGTGAGTAGGGCTGACAACCTTACCACCTTCACATGCCGATTGTCTTGAAATCTGGGGGCCTCAACTTCCTGGAACCCTCAGGGCCTGTCCAGGCCTGTACAGGTATTGCTTTACCTTCTTATGTTGGTATTTGTTTACCTAAGAACCCTATCATTCGTGAAATATATATTCTTTGTGTTCTTTAGGCCTTTATTTCCATATGTATTATGTGAACTGTGTAGACTTATTGTACCGTAAATATGTAGCAAAGTGTTATATTTGTGTTTTTAGGCTTATTTTAGGAAACCCCTATTTATGTATGTTATGCTGGTTTCCTTCAGGCCTATGTTATCTTCCCCTTGCTAATGTGTATTACAGTATGTTCGTTTAACCTACGTACCATACCGTTTTTAACATGTTTCCTTGGTGTCGTTTACACCTGTATTTCCTTGAAACTTTGGTATAGTTCTGTTTGTGTCCTTCATCCCTATATAGAAGAGAATAATGTTGGGGTACGAGCCCTTCCGGGCGCGATGCACCTAGGCCTTAATTTCATCCCTATATAGTACCGTAGACTTGTTGAAATGTGCTGTATTTAAGTTGTTTAGGCCCACGTTTCACTAGTGACTAGCTAATTACGAAAATATTAACTTTTCTTGCTGACAAGCGTTATATTTGTGATCCTTAGACCTACGTAACTATACACTTCTGGGTATGTTTTACATTTATAATATCTAGGGTAATGTTACCATAAACTTTCCGATATGTGTTTGTATATTTTGATAACATAAGCCCTATATTACTACACTCTTGTTTCTTCTTCTTCTATGGTGCTTCGGCTCATTTACAGGCCATGGACTCCTCAAACATCTACCTCCACCCTTCTCTGTTCCTTGCTGCCACCTTCCAGTTCAGTACATGGAACAAACTGAGGCATCCCTCATTCTTGTGTGTATGTGTAATAAGTGATTCTCTAATTCCTGTTTCCATAGTCTTTCTGTCGTTTATGTCTATGATACCACACCCTTACTGATATGCGTTTTATTTGTATTTTCTCCACTTTTGTGGATATGTGTCATGTTTGTTCCTTCCTTGTTTGAAGCACTGTGCTACAAGCCGAAAGTTTGCGGGTTATATTCCCGATGGTGTCAGTTGAATTTTTCACTGACATAATTCTCACGGCTGCTCTATGGCTCTGGGGTCGACTCAGCCTATAACAGAAATGAGTACCAGAAATATTCCCTGATGGTAAAGGCGGTCGGTGCCTAGGACTGACAAACTTACCACCTTTATGTGCCGATTTGTCTTTAAATCTGGGAACCTCAACTTCCTGGAACCCTCAGGGTCTGCCCAGGCCTGTATAGTGATTGCTTTACCTTTAACTTCTTGTTCCTTCTAGGCCTGTGTTAACTGACCGTTGTTGACCTGCGTTGTATTTTTAATCTCTAAGGCGTACATTAATATGCACGTCTTGGCATGTTTTATATTTATGCTCTGTACGTAGGCGTGTGTTACCGTGTCACTGAAGATGACGTGAAGAAATCAAGCACTGAATTCTGGCAAGTCAAAAATCTTGTCCTCCAAAATCTCCTCATAGCAAGCAAGCATCCTCATAATTCGTTGCTAAGGTGTTGCTCGTTGTTTGTTCGAATCAGTGCCCTGAAACACGTTGATGCCAGCTTCAGTCAGTCCAGGTCCCTCAGTCACGTTCGAAACCTTCACGGTCCTCTCCTCAGGCTCAGATCCAGGTTCTTCAGCTTCATCGAAAGTGGTTTGCTTCCGAATTTCAACAAGATCGTTGACCGTGAGTTCCTGATCATGGAGTTCATCAACGGGGAAACATCTTCAGCTTCGTATTGATGAATCTGCGCTCTTGGCTTAGTATACTAAGTATGGGATAAATGACGTAAATCCAGTTGTCATATGTGGGGGGATGACTGTACTGACAGAGCACGATACATGAAGAGTGACATACTCTTGCTCGCGATCAACTAGTTATACAAAAGCAAATATCCTCCACCTCGGGATGTACATATATACAGGGCACGTTTTTGTAGCAAGCCAGAATCAAAACCTGTAGTTTTACCTAGCCACGAATACATAAACCTACTGTCAACAGAACCGATCTGTAGATGTTAGGCTTAGACTGACAAGAGACGTAAATTGTGTTCTTGTGTTTACCCTGGCTTATCAAAATAATGAATTATTGGTACGAGTGTTTACAAAATCAAGTACGTTTTTGAAGTAGTATTATGATGTATTTAATTTCCAGCAGGGAAAAGGGATTTTTTTACTCTCTTACCGCCCAAACGGACTCTGGGAGCAAATCACCCTCCTATTCAATGGGTAATGATGGCTTTTCACCGAGAGTACAACAACTGGGGTGTAAACCTAAACGATCATTTCCTTCTGCTGCAGAGCTTAAGAATAAGTGGAGCCCTGCGTTCGCTAACCATATGCCATCATGGCGTGAATAAGGACAAGTTGACCTTCCAGATTATTATAATAAACTGATTAAAGTAAGTTTATATGGGAAACTGAAATTCATCTACAACACTTAAACGAAGACATAACACGAAACTTGCCAACGAACGGCCTTATTTGCAACAGACGTGTTTCTTTGTCTTCATCAGTCCTTATCTGTTAGTACAAAGAAACAGCAATTCGTCTTGTAATATTTCTCAACGTATTTTAAAGTTGATGTAGCTAGAGCGGGCTCCTGTCCTGTGCATCCAGATTTAAAGGTTATTTATAGCGCGTTCGAATCAATATCTGATCCACGGAGCGCCTGACATATCTACGTTATAGGCTACATTAAAAAGTAACGTCAGAGAAGCTCTTCACATAGTTGATGACGATAGCCATTGAACTCTTTAAAGTGTACCTGGATCGTAATCCATGACCAGGAATTGATGACTATGCTTGTCATCAATATATGGGCTGTGGGTGGGAAATTCGTAATCGAATAATATTGGATGCCCACATAACATGTGACCTATAAGAAGTAAACACATAGCAAATTCATTAGCAGCGAGTCACCGAAATAATCACAGCTGGAAGGGCAAGTGACAACAGCACATAAAACACCTGCCGGCTAAAGACTGTGAGTTCAGAATGTTCTCACTATTTTATGACGACTTTTGAATTGACACTCCATGAAATAGCCAGGCGTAAGAATGGGCGGAGGGTGAAGGTTAACCTTCATAACTCGATGTTGTCATGTTTACAAACATAACAAATTGGAGTATCTGTAGAGGTGTAGCTTTATATTCGAGGTTTTATAATTTTTCTCAGTCTTCAGGCGCATGTATGCTTAGTATATTCAAACAGGTCACGGCACTAACACAATGCGTAAGTGCTCCCCTTAACGGATCAAAGAGTGGGTAGCAAGTCTGTCTAATCTTTCGGGTTTTTTAGTTTTCAGTCCGGATACTGGCTATCGTGACCGAGGTTTTTGTAAGTTACCCTCAGTCAAGATAGAACCTCTAATCACGTCACGACAGCTTCCTTCAATATCATTTCCAATTCTTTATCAACAAATCATTCCACTATTCGACAATACGTATCGAGGTATTGAAGGCGTCTTCATAAACAATAAATATGCAAATAAATATATTGTGTAACTAAGGATAGACACTCTTACATTTTACGGTTTAAAACAACCTGGCGACACAAACGTCATCCGCATTCTAAACTCTGCCTTTACTCCCTTGCCGGTATGTACAAATGACATCGTTCAACGAAAAGTTTCCTATGCTGTGCTTGACCTCAGGAAGCCAGCCAGCTCCATGTTCAGCAACCCCATAATCAGATTACGCACTTTGCAGTTTGACATTTACACACACACACACACACACACACACACACATTACACACACATACACACACACACACACACACATTACACACACACACATACATACACACACACACACACACACACACACACACAAGCGCGCGCGCGCGCGCAGCATTGCTGCCACAGGGTGTGTAGGAATATCATCTGCGCGTAAGTTTATTTTAAATTCAAAGTATGGTTAAAATTTACTGAAACGCATTTATATGTTTACCTAGTAACTAAAAAGTGAACAACACTGTGTCGTGGGTAGCATCTTGCTTTGTATAGAACATTTAATTGTTTTGTCCCACAGTGAACTTGGTTAAGTGATGTAAGATTAACCCTTTAAACGCTGAATTAAATCCCATCTGCTATTTGCTGGCATTATTAGCTCACCATTTTCTCCACGTTAGCAGGATAAGGGTTAAATCATTAACCCTTAGGC
>Ga0268261_10001470_pt1 | contig 16230 bp, 16 predicted proteins | sample TergutNc150P1_FD_190353 | JGI IMG/M metagenome (GOLD analysis project Ga0268261, IMG submission 190353) | Nasutitermes corniger P1 segment gut microbial community from laboratory colony in Florida, USA - Nc150 P1 (SPAdes) (version 2) | ecosystem: Host-associated > Arthropoda: Insects >...
TCCCACTCAGACTTGACTACGGCCGGGCACCACATGCGTATGTAGACCAGAGGCTGCAAATACAGTTAGAGCTCCTGATGATGAGCGGGATGCCGCTCGAAACATGTTGAGCTGTCAATGAACGGTGGAATAATAAATTCTGTTACAAGGTTGCATCTTGTTGGTTGTTTCTGCTGGGTCCTGCTACAGAAGATGGTGTCATATGTGAATAACACATGAGATCTTGATGACAAGTAGGCTCATAAACTTTATTTTAACTGCCAATTTCAGGATGATATTTTGCTTTCTGTAATATTTAACCTTTTAAAGCCTACTGGTTACGTGATGCACAGACAGGTTTAACATTCAACAATTGTACACTCTGCCCACACTGTATTTATGTGTTTTGTATTTATCTGAGAACAAACAGCATCTTGTGCCACTTACAACATAAACTGATTGGTTTTTATAACTGAGATGAAAAGTGTTTACAGCACGGTACGGACTGGGTCTTTAAATAAAGCAGTCTGCGCTTTGTCTTTAAAAGGTTAATACAATCTGGAGATGTCAGTGGGTAAAGTTTGTGAAATGTTATTACATACATTATGACTTCAGCCCTGTTCTGGACTACAGCAATGATCACATAGCAATCTACTCTTTCTACACTGTGCTACCAAACAGTATCTTGTCTGTAGCTCTCTTAGGGCCATACATACTCTGGTAGACATTTTTTCCTAAGAGAATCATAAATGATGGGCAGAACATTATGCTGTGTAGAGTGATGGATCAGTACTAATGTTTCAAACAATCCTGCTACTCGCATCTTCTGGGCAGGGTTGTCTTACACACAAACACACATACACACATTTATGCGCGTGTGTTTTTCACAAATCAAACACCTGTCAACTGACAGTGGAATATGAAATAGGTCAAAATCAAAACATCATACAAGCATGAATGACACAACAAATATAACAGACATGATACAGGAGTAGAAGAATGCAGTACAATTTATATCTGTAAAATAGCAATAATGCATAAATAATAAATATAGAAACAGTTAAAATACAGGTAACATATATAAGTAATAAGAACAATTAGAAATACATGCCATGTGGAAAATAAAAACAAAAACGAAGATAGAAATATCAGCCAATCGTCCAACTAACAGACACAAAGACGCTTTAAAATATTACAAAGCAGGATATAATAATGGTTAAAGGCTATCATTTATTATTATTGTTGCTGACATGACATTATTGATGTTGAAAAGAGAAGGCGATTTGACTGGTGGATAGTAACTCATCTAGAGAAATAAAGTATGAGCAATATGATACTCTTTTAATACGGTCTTAAATTTTTCTTTCTCCTGCTTAATTTCAGAATATATGGGGGCAGACTGTTAAATATCTTAATGCTAGAGTAAAAGATACCCTTTTGTATATATGAAAGATTCACAGTATGTATGAGCAATATGATACTCTTTTAATACGGCCTTAAATTTTGCTTTCTCCTGTTTAATTTCAGAATATATGGGGGCAGACTGTTAAATACCTTAATGCTAGAGTAAAAGATACCCTTTTGTATACATGAAAGATTCACAGTGGTTCTAAGCAACTGATGTTTAGCCCTTGTATTCATCCCTTGCACAACACAGTTAGTCTGAAAAATGTTATGATTATTAACAGTAAACATCATCAATGATAAATATATATTCACATGGTATGGGTAGAATATCAAGTTTTTTGAATAAACCTCTGCAAAAACATCTCAAACTTACTCCAATCATTATTCTCATCATTCTTGTTTGGAGTAGAAATATTTTAGTTATATTGCTTGAATTTCCATAGAAAATAATACCACCTTTAAGTAGAGAGTGAAATTATGAAAAATACGCAGTCTCAATAAAATCAGTACCTAATACATGGGACAATCTGCTTATAACAAAGCAAGCAGCGCCAATTTACAAAGCAGAAAATCTACGTGAGGCTTCCATGTAAGGTGGTTATCAAGCTGTAAACCAAAAAATTTTAGGGTATCTAACTCAGTAGGATGTTGGTCAGCATACACTAAATTTAGAGGATAATGTGAGAATTTAGTAGGAGTGAATCTTATGATAATTGTTTTCTCTACACTTAACATCTTATGATTAACCTGGAACAATTCAAAGATGTGTAGCAATACATGGTTAGATGCTTTCTTAAAATCATCATAATCAGAATGACAGACAGGGATACTGGTGTCATCAGCAAACATTATCACCTCTGCAAGTGAATTGATTTCTAGGGGCAACGCATTAATTAATATATTAAAAAAAAGAGGACCCAGCACTGAGCCCTGAGGACAATATCCCAACTAGAACAAAGTTTTTTTGAAGACTGCAGTTCAACCCTCTGTTTCCTATTATGCAAATATGATTTAAACCAATCTAAAATTTCTCCCTGTATACCATAATAGTTCAGTTTAAACAACAAAACTTCATGATTCACAAGTCAAATACCTTCACCAAGTCACAAAAAATAAGAGAAACATAAATTTTCTTGTTCCATGCTTTAAAAATAGAATTTGTAAGTTTATATGAAGCATTATCAGTTGATAAGCTCTTTCAGAATCTATACTGCTAAGGAACCAATACATGATGTACTTGAAAATGTTGATTTATTCTTCAAAACATTTGTATTTAAAATAATCTAGAGAATCTTCTTAGAAGAAAAATCAGTTTAGAGTTAACTCATTTTTAAATAAGGGGTTAACTATACCACACTTAAATAGCTCCAGGAATATACCTTGTGATAATGATTTATTAAAGATGTATGTCAAAGTTTACTAATAAGTTGACTACACAACTTTATTATTTTATTTGATATACCAACATATCCAGCTGAATTTTTGGAAGTCAATGAAGAAATTGTGCACACTAATTCTGCTTCTGTGATTGGTATTATTACCATTATTTGGAAAACTCACGGTAAAAGAGCTCTTTAGGAACGACACAACAGAACCAATGTCCATATAATCTAACTTCAATCCAACAATTAAAGTTAAAAAAATACTTATTAAACACATCAGCTGCTTCATCAATGTGAATTGTAGTACAATTACTATTAAATATCAAGGGCATTTGTTCAGTGTCATTCATTTTCCCAGGTTCCTTCTTAATAATTTTCCACAAGGATTTAGACTTTTTCTCTGAGGCAATTATTAAATTATCATAATATTTTTTTCAGCTTCTCTAATTACTTTTTTTCAGTATGTTACAGTACTGTGAGTAAAAAATTTTTAATAGGGGACTATTACTTTTCCTACTGAGAATATAAAGACTATTTTTATGCATGCAATAAATTCTTATTCCTTTAGTAATTATTAATGGACTTCAAGGTAGTAGCTGGAATGGGAAAACATGATTAAAAAATAAATAAAAATGTATTTAAAAATAAGTTAAAAGTCTTGTTAATTTCAACTTGTTCATGCACATTTTTCCATTATTCACTAGATAATGTATCTACAAATGTTGAAATCAAATCCCTAGTAATTAGGCAGGTTCTGTAAGCAATACTAACACCCCTATCCCTAGTGAAGAAACTGCTTAAAATTAGATGTTTTCTGTCATGATCAGACAAACCATTAATCAAAGGTGAGATTTTAAAGGAGTTAATTATAGTGTAGTCAAAGAAGATACCGTTAATAGCTGCACTTGATAATTTATGAATTCTAGTAGGAAAATCAACTGAGTCAGCCATGTTCTAAGTTTGAAGTAGCAAGGATAATTCAAACTTACAATTACTGTCAATTAAACAGTTAACATATAATCACCACATAACAGGAATTCCATTTTTTTCTTATGTTTCAAAGTTGCATCCAGCAATTTTAAGAACTGATTAAAATTTCCTGCACATGATCCATAAATACATATTACAATAAAATGAGCATCACTAACATTAATTTGGACATCACAAAGTTCTATAACTTCCTCAACATAAAATTGGGAGACATCAAGAGTAATGCAGGGCAAGTCAGCTCTAATAAACATACAGGTACCCCCACCTTGATAGTTTGACCGTGAAAAGCAAGATCCCAAATAGTAGTTCTTAATTTTAATCTACGATAAATTTGGCTCCAAGACATGGGTGTTCTGTACAACACATAATGCAAGGAAATATGTTATTAGTTATTAAAGAGGCAATTAATTCATTACACCTGTTATTCGGACATCTAATGTTTTGATGAAATATACGTAAAGAAATATCTGAGCTGAAACTTTCTGATGTAGTATATCTTCAGTAGCGGATTCTTCCGAAATGCTAATGCCCGTCTACTATCCCGCTTCACATTAGGAAACAGTAATCTAAACATTCACCGCCGTGAGAACCTCGAATCCCAGTATCATGAATGCCATACACCAGAAGTTCTTTTGACTATGAATCGTATAATGCGTCTTGCAAACTGTCATGCAATAAATGTCAAATGGATCAAGGAAGAATTATACTGCATTAATTCGGCAGACCAGTACGTTTTAGAGAAGAATAAAAAACAGTCAGATAAACAAAGCCACCGTTTTTATGCGTACTTACAATTCAAAAATTCCTGTAGTCAAACTAATGGAACTTCAAAACTGAAAACCCATACAAGTACATGCAGGCCACCAGGATCTCTGGGCAAAAACAATGCCGCGGCGCTTCGGTCGTATTTTCGGATCGCCGGAAGTAGCCAATCAGAAAGGAGAGAGGGTAGTGGCGTGATCTGTGGCTGTTGTACACATGCGTAAATATGGCGGTACAAGCGATCAATGAATAAAATCGTCGCGCCCGCAGCGATCACAAAGAACCAATGCGCATGTGTAATTGGCGCTAAGTTTAAACCAAGGAGACTGAATAGCGAAGCATTACTAGCATATACATTTACATCAGCTTCTCGTGTTAAAAGGAAATGTTATTATATACTTCGTTAGTTTAAATACAGCAGCGATATGCAACGAAATAGAAAGTGAATAGCATAAGTTTAAAATTATACCCAAAATAAAAACACATGAATTTGAAATTTCGAAGTTTCCGTGTAGCATAAAAGACATTCCATGCTTATTGTAACTTCTAAAAACACTTCCTGTAACTGGAAACAATATTAAAACTTATAAGCTGAAGTACATACTTGGATATTGGTTCACGAATGTAATACTTATCAGACAGTAAAGTCACGTTGATGCATGGTCTTGCTACTGCCGAACCAAGCAACTACTGCACGCAGTGACTGAAGCGTCGAATAAATCACTGCTATTCTCAACATCTCAATATGATTCGGTCCGCTAGTACGGCCGTTGCACGATTCGGTATGAAGTCCACTGAAGCCACTGCTTGTAGGAAATAATATTTGCGATTGAAGAATGGAACGCTTGAGTTTCAGTTTCCTGCGTTCATAATAACCCAACGGACGCGGGAAATTGTGTGGTGGCAGCATCACCTCGCATTGTCGCCAATGCGTGCTAATAGATTTTTCCAAAAATATGCAACCATTATTCGGGTAATAATTTGTTTGTAGAATTAATGTAATAAGTAAGCCTTCGGTTTCATGTCGACAATCAATGAAGAGCATGTAAAATCTAGTATGGAGATGGAACATAAACAATCTTGTGTACTAGGTACGAAATACTGTGTATATGCCAAGCGTTACAAACGCTGTATTTAAGTATCAAATTCTTTAAAAGGAACGTTCGTAATAACGGATCTACAGATCTAGTAACCAACGGCACAAATATATTACTAAATGTGTTGCCGTCGATCACAGCAATTATTTACTGCTTGTATGAATAATGCTACATGTTTCGGTCCTTCTCACATATCATCATCAGGCTAAAAATACATATCTAAAACACGAGTATGTTCGCAAGTTGAATATTGTTAATTTGCTAACTCACAAATTTGACATTTTTGTGTAACATCAAGAGGTGTTTATTTTTTATATGTTTTATAATGTAAAACATTTTACTAAAACAGGTCGTGTTTCAGGAAAAAAAAAGTGTTTTATTCCTTTGGTTATGATATTCAGCGTTCCTGGTGAGCGTAATTTTGGCCCTTGCCAGGAGTTCAAATCCTGAATAATCTAGCTCATATATTAGTTATTCTACTGACTATGCTGTTGCAAATTCTTATTTCGTATTTATACAGTTCCTTTAACTTTCATAACGGTTCCCAGTTACATGCAGGTTATGTAAATTATATTAGCTATTGTACACCCCACGTTTGTGCTTCACTCTTCTAAGAAGAAGATAAAATGCAATTACGAACCCAGTGGACTTTATCTGATCCATGGTGGTTACTAATCTAGTAACCATGCTTTTTTTTTTTTGTTATGTTGTCTATGTACCGTTAAAAATTAAAAACGTTGTTTTGAGCACGTTTTGAGCATGGATCAGAGTTTTGAGGGTAGTGAATTGCTGCGGGATGTGTACCAGCGTGAACTGGGGAAGGAAAATTGTTAATGTTGTTTTGAGGACAGTTTGTATGAAAACGAGTATGATAAATTCCATACCTGCCAGTTAAGTGGTGTTGTCTGCGGCGTTAGCGTGAATTGAAGTGATACTGAAAATTAACTACGGTGAAATGGTAGTACTAAGTAATTTTCCACCTCCAACCAACGGTATCCGACACGAACAGCCCTCCACAACCGTGCATATTAACGACAGGGAGATCGGAAAAGGCACCCTGTTTATAACAGAAAGGTTAGTGGTAAGGTAACTGAAGGTAGAACGTGGTTTCTGAACCAAAACCTCGAGAGTTCTTTTACGAGTGATGTGAGATTTTTATGGCGGTAACTGTAAACAGCACTGTAGTGTGGAATGTGCTGTAGTGTTTGGCAGGAATTTGGGCTCGTGGAGGCAGCAGATTCCTCCATGATGTCAGTGAGTTTCTTCCAGACGTCAGGGCGTCACATTCCAAATGAGACGCCCTGTCGTCTCGAGTTTTTGCGGTGTTTTACAAAATTTAAATAGATAGTTTTGGGTTAATTTGGTACGTTTGCAGTTTGTTTCATGTTTAACATACAAGAGTAAAGTCGGACATGTACTCACAGAGAAAATGTGGGCAGATGTATACCTACCAAGAAAGCATGATCAAAGAATCACAGTGTAAAAAAAATACAATGTGACAAAGTATAGGATATCACGATTCAGAAAAAATACCAAACAAAAATATGCAGTTTGCTATGTGGGTTAGTTTTATCAGTAATTGGTTACAAAGACATACATGTGTGTTTATTAAAGAAGAGTGAAATTAATTTACATTGCAAGTTTTTACACTTTTTAGCCTTCTGTTCATAGGTAGTATGCTGTGTAGATTGGGTTGGAATATGTTCATTAGAATATGTTAAGTAACCACAGGCTGTGATACTTGGGTTACACTGCAGGTACTTTTCAGCTAATACTACGCATGTTCGCCAAAAGTCTTGTGTAAGGTGAAAGTATTTTAGGCAGAGATTTCACACAAGAAATAATGTAAAATTTGTTGCAGGGTGGTTGTGTTCTGTGACCAGATTTGATCAGCACATGTGTAATTTTATGGAGCTATACATTTCAATTAATAGTATGTTTATGTATATGTTATGCATTAAAGTAATTCTGAAAACCAGGAACAGTGATTATTGAAAGAAGATAATACTGCTGTAGAGTGTAGACAGGGTCAATGATGATATGGAGATAATGGAGTCAATATGTTTGGCTGAACAATTCCTTGCTTTTTCTGATGATGTGGATTAGTTTGTTGAGCCAAATTTGCAGTTTAATTGATTTGTTCTCATTTATATAGAAGGGTGTTTTCACTGTCTGCTGCTGTCCTTAAATGCATAAATATAAAAAGGCTTGAGTGTATTCATTATGCTTATGTAATTTTTGGACATAATTAGAATTGTATGTTTTTGAAACTTGCTTATATGTTCTTTTATCTTATTGAAGCCTCATAAGGAAGCTGTTCATGTATCTGCACTGATTCTTCATATGTCACCTCTATACATCTACCTTCACCACTTTATCAAAGCCTACTTTTTGATCAGTTTAACACTTTGCGGTTGCGGTTTTTTCCTTGCTTTGTTCATGCAGAATTAATACACTTTGCCTTAGGTTTTGGCTGAGTTTTAAATATTGTTGAATATTTTCTAAACTAGATGTTGCAGTAGTTTTTGTCTTCCCCCTTTAATCATTGGTTTAGCAAATGTCTTCAGATGTACTGTTGCAATTACAGTGTCACCTATGGGCAGAAATGGCACATCAAGAGGCTGTGATGATTTTGTGTGTATATATCTCAGTTACAAGAGGCTGTCCAGGAGCATTTTCCAACATGTGCAGAATCTTATAAGTCTATATTTTTTGTGACTCTGAGTTTATGGTGCAAGTGGTTATTGAATCATTAAGTCTGTGTTTGGCCTGATGGCCTACCACTTTTCACAGACCACCAACAAAGAAGACACAAAATTCTGGGACATACTCTCAGGCCTCTGGGATCTTCAGCATGGTCAACAACAAACAGGATTCAGTTTAATAATCTTCTTTAGCATTGTAATTTATTTAGGGTCCTTTGCCATATTTGTGAGAGGCCAAATTTCTCACCCATGTAAAACTAGCAGTACAGCTGCATTGACAAATGGTATTTTTACACTGTCAGCCATAACAATTTGTTAGTAAGCCTGAATGTAAGAATTACTAACAAATAGAGTTGTGGTTGAAGGTGTAACAGTACCATTTGTCAATACAGATAACACAATGGGATGCAAAATATCAAACACAACTTCAGTTTCTTTGTATCTTTTTATTCGTAGACGGCCCACGTGAAAAATAATATAACAGCAAGAACAATATTAGTGGTGGTGGTAAGGTAAAGGTCACCCTAGAACAGGCCATGAAGGCCCGGACGGGGAGTAGAGGTATAGCTCTACACTTTCTATAACCTTGGTGCTAGATGGGGCAGGTGGTCAATGCCACATTCTGGCTGCTTTACCCCCCCCAGAAGAGACCTGATACCCATGGTACAGGGGCTGGTTGGCCCCCAGGACAGGGCTGGACAGATGCAGAACATCTTGCTCCCACTGGGATTCAATCCTTGGACCATCCAGCCCATAGAAAGTTGCTATACTGACTACGCTATCCCAGCCCATAGTAGTGTAGTAGTCATTTACATTGTCATTAGGAACAGCAGTATTGCAGTGTTCACAATAAGGTGACCAGTTGCACTGGATGTTTTAATGACTAGGTAAGGTTACCAATAAAAGAAAACATGTTGTATGCTTTCTTCTGGGTAATTCCCTGGCGTCTGAATTTTAAATGCCGACGTTTTGGAACACTCTGTCTGTTCCATCTTCACAGGCAGGTAGGTGTGAATAGTTCTTCACACCTACCTGCATGTGAAGATGGAACCACAGAGTGTACTGAAACGTTGGCATATAAAATTCAGACGCCGGGGAATTACTCAGAAGAAAGCATACAACATTCAGAATACGGTGACAGTTTGAAATCAAGAAGAGAAAACATACTTCACTGGCAGGCTTTGATTTATGTCAATGTCTTTCCATTATTTAATGCCATTGTTTAAATGAGACTTACAAATTGTGTTACAGCCGTTTGTCTTGGGTTAACAGTTCTTCCGGACAGGGTTTCTCACTGGAATATCCACACATTGCCCTACATGCAGTGTCTCGTGATCTACAAGCTTATCCTTCTGAATGTCTCTACATCTTAGTGGATACAGAAATAGATCCAGGTAGGAGCTGAAATGACTCTCTGATGATAGAAATGGGTAGTTAAACATGCTAACAACACAAAGCTTGACATGATCCTAAGACATTTAAGTACATGCACCCATGGATGGATCGAAATTTTAACCTCTCATTTCATGTCTAACAAATGACCAGTTTTGAAGGGGTTTCATATGAAGTATCTTCCACATGTGCATACATGCTACATTTCTAGCCCATCATAGGCTCCTGGATTTCAATTTCCTAGCAGAACTAAGGCGATGTGTCTAACTCATGGAGTTACCTGTTGTGTAAAATCCTAAGATCTGTACTTCATCCTGTAGTAGGGCCAGACGTCCTTAGCCTCTGGTCATATAAGAATGGGTGAGTGTTTTGGGCACTCAGCATTGTCTTGTGTCTTGGTTATGCCACAACATTTTTACATGAGTACAACTGAGACTTTTGTTATTTGATTATTCTGTACTAGCAGCTGCTGATATCTGCTGACAGATTATGAATCTGACATTTGTTTTTCTTATTCAGATACTCATCCACATGGTGATTGTGGAGATGAGGACTCAGAAGCAGGAATGCAAGATACGACAGAAATGCGATTTGTTCCAGATGATAAAGGAATGTTAGATGCCATGTTTCATGCTATGAGTGAATGTCAGTCATTGCATCCAGACTCTCAAGACAGTTTTTCTGAGGGTTTGTATTTATTTGCTCATGTTCCATTAACTGTCTCCATAATATCAAGTGGAATGATGTAAAGCTTAAGAACATAATAAGTATAAATTTAATTATTACCCTGTAATGTGAAATGAGACAGTTTTGCTTGGAGGAACTGAGATAGTGCCATGTAAAGAGAAAAGGTTAAATTGGCCTTAGATAGATTGATAAGGGTCAGTCATAACTGTCATATAGTATTGTGACATTAAACAGACTGATAACTACTTATTTCTTTCATTCACTACATAATATTTTGGCATTCTCCGCACTTATGCATAATGGTGGAGAAACAGTGCCCATTGTTGCCTGCCTGTAGGGGTTACCCATATGGGATTGGGGTTTTCACAGTGTCATTATGGAGAAGGCCACATTCAAGCCAAAGGCCCAACTGTTACTGTTCAACATAGGGGGAGGTAAGGGGGTAAAGTTCACCCTAGAACAGGCCACAAAGACCCAGTGGGGGAGTAGAGGTATAGCTCTACTATTTAACCTCTGCGCTAGATGGGGGGTGGGTGATCAATGCCACGCCCTGGCCACTTTACCCCCAGGAGAGGGACCCACTACCCATTGTATAGGATGTTGGATGGGCCACAGGGCCAGTCTGGAGGGGTGCCGAAAATCTCGCTCCCACCGGGATTCAATCCCCAGACTGTAAACATATGGGTGTGTACTTAACACAGAGAAGTTTATGATGTATATAAAATTTAACTGCTTAGGATTCACGATTGTTATGTCAGTGAAGACTGTTGTTGTCTCATCTGGGTTATTATAGCATGGTTTGGTAGGTGGGTACTGTGACTCTACCCTGAGAGTGAAGGTAGTATATTCCTCTGAAATGTTGGTGTCCTCCTCTCAGACTACACAGTGTCAAAACCCATATCACAGTGTATTAAAACTTCTAATCCACTTCTTGTATTATGAAAACAGCTTTAATTAATTTGTGGTGCAGATTTTCATGCCCAGTGTTTGCATTGATTTATTCAGTTATATGCATAGCTTCAAGACATAAGACACCTACGTTATCACGTATATTAACTATGAAGGGGAAAGGCGGAAGAAAGGGCAGTGACTGATGATATTAACATTAGAAGATTATCGCAGAAGACAAGAGGAACACACAAATTCCATACAGTTTATATATAATGGAGGACTGCTAATTGTCAGGGTACTCTGTTTTACTGCCACATATGAGGAAGGACACAAAAATTCCCAAATTAAAAAAAAATTATTTATAATATTCACGCAAGTTTGAAACGTTAGTCCCCTTCAGAGTACTCCCTCTGTGATTGAATGCAGTGATACCAGCGCCTCTCCCACTGCTGAAAACATTGTATAAAATCTTCAACCAAAATACTGTCAAGGGCCACCAGCGATTCTCATTGAACCTCTGCAATGTCAGTAAAATGCCTCACTTGTGGCTAAAAACAAAATGGTGGTTGCGTCCCACTTGACCTCACTCCTTGCGACTTTTTTTTCTCCCCCAGGGATTAATCGGGATTTGAAAGGGAGGCATTTTTCTGATGTTGCAGAGGTTCAGCGAGAATCACTGGCAGCCCTTGACAGCATTTTGGTTTAAGATTTTAGACACTGTGTCCAGCAGTGGGAGTGGCACTGGGATCACTGCAGCAAGTCACAAGGGGAGTCCTTTGAAGGGGACTAAATTTTCAAACTTGTACGAATATTGTAAATAAAGTTTTTTAACAATTCCGGGAAATTTTGGGTCCCCTCCCCCCCCCCTATGTCATTTAACCAGAAGAGTATAATATTGTTTTTGTTACAGATGAGGAAAGCTTTGAAGATGCTGATGGAGAAGAGGGAGAATATCATCTGGGTGGAGGAGATTCATCTGTCCTCATTCACAGTAAAGACATTGTTTTAATTATGTATACAGTAATTGGGTAAGGTATTCCACCCCTTTTACGTCTCCTGCCCAGTGAAAATTGTTAACAAAACTTTAATCGCTGCCATTCTCTCTGAGGATATTTCCCTGTGTGGTTTTTATCTGTTTGCTAACATGACAAACACACAAGTTCAACATTCATAACAGGTGATTACGTCATTTAGTGGATTATCACTGCCTTGTAAAATACGTCCTGTACCTATAGTGACTGCAAGTTGAAAGTGCTCCTCCCCTCCTCAAGGGTTGCGACCATCAGTGTGAGAACCACCACCATATGTAATAAGTAGCTTTCTGCTGAAGTGCTTTGCAATAATTTCTATAAAATGTTCTTGTTTTTCAGCAGACAGTAATAATGACGGAACTGCAAATGGTAATGATGTTGAAGGTGAACCAATGGAAATGGATGCTGAACAGTTTGAAGATGCTGATGATTAGGATATTTGCCAACAGTCGTTACTCTACTGAAGCAACATTTTCTTAAAATTAAATTAGGAGGTTGTGATGAACATGTATACAGGAAATGATTTACCTTCTCGTTGTAGTAATTAAATTCTGCCAGCATGCTGCTGTCTCTTGAAGTATGAGAAATACACATTTATACTGACTGGATGTTTACTCTAATTAGTTTATGTATACTACTGGTACTTATGATATTATGCAACATATTTTAGAAGCTATTTACATGCTATGTTCTAACATTGCAGGTAGTGGCATGAGTGCCATTTTTTTTTTACTGGGTCAATAACTTAATATTTTATGAACCAGACTACATGCATTCATCTTACGCTTTGTAAGATTTCCATTACCACCACATCCAACAACCACCTGACCTTGTTACAAGATAAATTCACATCAAAACTTACATTTTGCTGAATGTTGCAACCTTTCTATGCCAGAAAAAGTGACTCATAATTATCAGCCAAGGACAACAATACCTCACTATTTCAAAAATGATTAATAGAAAACATCATATAATTCACGGCATGCAACATCTCCTGGCTTGGAACAAGGCACTTTACTTTTCAATGCAGTAAATTACAAATATGGTTACTCTGTAACTCAGCGCTAAATTACATCCCTCTGATTATTGAAAGTTGACTAAAAATACAGTTAAGCTCTAGTAGCCTATAATTAGATTGAAGTCAGAGAATGGTTGCTATCATTCGGTGCAGAATCTTTTGTCTTCCAGTTTGCTATCCAAAAATTTAAAGATAAGGTGTATAGAACTATAATTTTGCCTGTTGTTTTGTGTGGGTGTGAAACTTGGTCTCTCACATTGAGGGTGTTTGAAAAGAGGGTGTTGAGGAAAATATTTGGGCCTAAGAGGGACGAGGTAACGGGAGTCGAGAAAACTACGTAATGAGGAGCTTAATGATCTGGACTCCTCACCCAATATTGTTCGGGTGATAAAATCGAGAAGAATGAGATGGGCAGGGCATGTAGCATGTATGGGGCAGAGGAGAGGTGTATACAGGGTTTTGGTGGGGGAACCTGAGGGAAAGAGACCACTTGGGTGACCCAGGTGTAGATGGGAGGATAATATTAAGATGGATCTTCAGGAAGTGGGGAAATGGCCTGGATCGAGCTGGCTCAGGATAGGGATAGGTGCGCGGGCATTTGTGAATGCGGTAATGAACCTACAGGTTCCATAAAAGTGGGGAATTTCTTGACTAGCTGAAAACCTGTTAGCTTCTCAAGGACTCCACTCCACGGAGTAAGTAAGCAAGCCTAGAATCAGATAATCTTGCATTCCCGATAGTCCGGCAAAAGCATTGGTGAAATAGTCAGCAAGCACACAGAGTGATTCCAAGCAGAATCGAGTTGGCTCATCATCTTGTATGATCTCAGTCTGCCATTTTCCATTGTTATGATGGGAAGTGCTTGTATTCTTTTCTGACATGTATTTCTAATATTTATGCCATTATATTGTAATAATGGCATCAGAGTTGTATCTGGCAAAAATTACAGTAATTCAGCAATATATGTAAACTATATTCTTTAATATCACAAACAGTTACACATTTCTTTAATACAAAAGGGGACACAAAGTAAGCACACAGAACAAAGTAGACAAAATAAGCAGCAAAACCATCAACAGGCCCAGCTTAATACAACCCTATTTTACCCAGGCAGATAAATTAGTACACTAATATGGAGTAAAAGTGGAAGGAAGAATAAAAACAGAAACCACTAAAGGTTAATGAAATTAAATTTCTTAGGAGTTCAGTTTCCAGAAATAAATATTTCTGTGGTTTGTTACATTATATGACTACATGAACTGTAGAGGATGGAACCCATCTACAGGTAGACGGCCTTCTGTGATGTGATGTTCAATGTTGCAACTTTCGAAATATGTATGCAATTTCATCATCACACACTTTTTGTGGAAATTCAACACATGTTTTCTCATAATTCTTCATAACTTTTATGTCTTCCACAATTTTTGTAATCTTGGAATGTAAATTATGTGATGATAATTTATTTATCTCATCTTCATTATAAAGCTGTTCCAGATCCTTGAGCTCTGATTCCAGTGTCTTCACCTTTTCTTGAACTTCAATTTCCTTCTTTAAACATGCTTCCATAAAACATACCTGGAAAACAAAGACTAATAAAACAGAGCAGCGATTCATGAACTATGCTACTGTCCATGTCAGTTTTCTTGAGCTGTGCATTCCTTGCCCCTGCCTAGGCAAGCAATTCAGTACAGTATTGTCAGTATCCATATAAAATAATACACATATCCTCAGGTCTTGACTTGGTACTGTTAGATGAATTACAGCAGATAGTGTGTTCTGTATGACCACAGAAAACAACAGTAGTTACCAATCCTCTCCTATCAATCAATCCCTTGAAATGCTGGTGACCTCAGCACATGGAACATGAAGATAAATAAATCTAACACAAATGTACTTTCATATTCATATTACAAAAACATAACACTGTCATCATGCAAAGCCCTTAAACTGGAGTTTGCCCAGCAATGTAAATGCAAGAACTGTTAATACCTGTGGGATAGGATATTTTAAGCAACCTTTCTTTTAGCCTACAGTACCTGGCATCTGAGGGACTTAGTTGGATATTTCTGGACAACGCTCATCCTCAAGAATAATGCACCTTCTGGATGGAAAACTGTTTTCCAGAGCAGGGAATGGAATGAGTCAGAGGCCACAGAAGTGGCAATAATTGTACAATGGATTGACACAACAGTTCTGTGTACTGTTCCTGGCAATCTATTTTCAAGACCACTTCATTCAGCACATTAATATTTCAGTTGTATGGGGACAAAAACAATGCCAGAACAGTAAATGCCCCACGTCTACAACAGGCACTGTTATTTGTTCCATGGTATGGACCAACTTAAACTAGGGGGGGAAAAAAAAATGCCCTTTCACGAAACAAAGATCCAGTAAAACACACACACACACACACAGATGTTTAATTGTTTTTTACATCATTATATCTGAGGATTTAAATTTATCTAAGGTGCACTATTTCCTGTATCTGTGCACAAATCACTTTACCAAAATATTATTTACTTATTTGTTATTTTTATACAATCTAGCTGTACATAGTAATTCCCCTGTTGTGGACTACATATCACTGCAGTTGTTTTTTTTTCCATGTTACTAAGTGTATAGAGAACTAAATAATTAATACAATACACTATCAATTTGATATTCATGGATCCGTGCATCGTAGTATGACTCGGTAGAAATACCAACAAGATGCAGCATGTAATGGAATTTATTATTCCAAAGTTTATTGAAGGCTCAACATGTTTTGAGTGGCACACCACTCATCATCAGGAGCTCTAAACTGTATTTGCAGCCTCTGGTTTATATACCCATGTGGTGACCGGCCGTTGTCAAGGCTGAGTGGAAAATTCTCCACTCAGCCTTGACAAC
>Ga0268261_10001471_pt1 | contig 16224 bp, 21 predicted proteins | sample TergutNc150P1_FD_190353 | JGI IMG/M metagenome (GOLD analysis project Ga0268261, IMG submission 190353) | Nasutitermes corniger P1 segment gut microbial community from laboratory colony in Florida, USA - Nc150 P1 (SPAdes) (version 2) | ecosystem: Host-associated > Arthropoda: Insects >...
GAACCCAGACCCGACTCGATTCCGACCCCGACCCTCCTATGGAAGTGTAGTGGGTTTTTAACTTGACCCCTCCCATCTCTCGGTTGTGTAGACGGTCTTAAACCGTATTAACTGTTGGTTATAACGATTATGTTATAGAGAAATAAAAAAAATAAAATAGGATTCCTGTTTGGTTAGGGGATGTTGTTTTGCCTAAATTAGAAACTAAGGTTTACACGGTTATCGGTTGAAATAAATATGTTACAAAGAAATAAGGTAGGCTCTTGGAGGTAGACCGTGCGTTCGTGTTAATGCAGAGAAAACGAATAACTGCACGGAACGTTATTTTGCAAAGGTCAGACGTGAGGATGTGCCTATCGCGGTTTTATGAACTACTAATACACAAGGTTGTTTACAGTACAATGCGAGAATGTAACGTTCAAAATTTGAATTATTGCACGATTTATTCGCAATATAACGTGAGAATATGCTGTTTGCCTTACTTGCTGTCTATTGTGACTTGTTAAACACGTGATTCTAAGTGTAAAGTGTTAAGAGTTATCTTAATATTACACATAGTGTGACAGCCTACTGCTCACATCGTTAAAGTTATCTCAATAAAAAGCGTGTGTTATTTGTATATGTTGTGCTACTTTACTGTACAACTAAGTGAATTTTATTTAACTTGGCGTTGGCTTATATGTACGGGTTACGCGAATGGTTAAGTCTTCATAGAACCTACTGAATGTGTAGTTTTGCGGGCTGTGCCGATCGCTTGCCGGACTTTAGCATAGGAGCGGACTCTTCACACGTGCCAGAGATTAAATTACGTTGCTAGCCACACTTGCGTTATCTCAGCTATGATTCATACAAGGTACAAACACATCAGGACGACTAATATGAAATTAAATAAGCTCTGATTTCTGTCGAATTTGTTGCATCTTTTGCTAACTGTAGCAACAGCTCTGTAGCATAAATATTCTTTATGACCGTGAATTACTGTGACAGGGTTCGGTGAATCATATTCCAACATACTACATTCCTCGGTACGTAAAGAGACGTAAGACTCTACTGAGGATATTGCTGTAATTGTATACATAATAATACGGAAGTGCCCTCGTTTCATGATTTTGATGTGTCTATATTCCGGAACTTAAGATAGTGTATTTCAACAGCTTTATTTTTGTATTGTATCCGTATTATTTGGTTTATCTTTTCTCGGTGCATAATAGTAGTTTTAAAAACCGGTGATATAAGAAACCCCACTTCCTATGGTCCGAGGTGTGGGTTTAATGGAATATTTGTAAATTGAAGTACTAGTTACTGTCGTTCAAAACACACACACTTATTTCAATATGGCTACATGCTTTAGAGGCAATGGTCCAAAGCCTTAATATTTTAATATATAAAAAACGAGGTATAGGAGTTTTTTAACTTTATACACGAATGGGTAATACGTCTAAGATATCGTTCAGGCTGAGGATTGGGTTCAATCACTGGTTAGTTGCTATAGGATTTATAACGCTAAGCAATTCTTTCTTCAAATATTTTAATTTTCCCACAACTTTTTCACTAACATACTGTACTCTTTTATCAGATGGTACAAAAAAGGCTGATGGTGAAGCGTGGTGGTCACTACTGAAAATAAAATCCTGCTTGTCTTCAGGCACCCTATCTCTGTAAAGCGTTTTTTTTTAAATTCAACAGATCGTGTGACATAGTTCCATAAACTTTTTAGGTAAATAAGTTAAAATTAAACTTTATGCCTGCTTTAACAATATCCTCAAATTTTAGGGTGGGCGAGTGCTAACCGCAAAGATGGCGTTACAAAGAAATAAAGCTAGAGGCTTTTACCTAAGATTCTTAACCAAAATTTTGGGTGGCGAATGGCTGCCATTCACAATACAGACAACCCTAGGACGGCCCAATGCCTCGGTATTAGTATTAGAGTTAATTTTTTAATAACATTATGATACCAAGTAACACAGTACCATTCCTCAAATAACGCAATACCATTCCTCGAATAGGTACAACTATAAGGATTCGTTTTTAATAATATCTCAGGACCGTAAATATATACGTATCCAGTCCTTCGATACAAACATGTATACCATAACCTATGGCTTACGCAAACTGTCTACCTTTTATTTATCATGATGTTGCATTGTCTAACTCATAGGTATTGTTTACAGATCATACGGGTCATAAATAAGAGCACGTACACATTAACTAAAACTTCGATGTACGTAGTTACAAAATTCTGTAGCAATGAAACTATAGGACAGACCGTTGTACTTAATTACAAGTTCAGTACATAATTATAACCGCGACGGCTGTGATGTAAGAAATAACACTTTGAAAATCGGATATCAATTCTCTGATTAAATTTATATCTATACGAATTAAAGACGTCGGTTTAATAAAATATTTATGGTGCAAGACAAGCCTTTCTTTAAATATTTTTATCTTCCTCACAACAATTATTATTTCGCAGACGTACCTCACTCTTTTATCAGAAAGGTTTGATAGAAAAACCTATTATGAGTCGCAGTGATCACTACCGGAAATAAAGTTCAGATTCTCTTCAGGCACTCTACCTCCATGAAGCGTTCTTTTTGTCCGGTAAATCATGAGACGCCATTCCATAAAACTTCTGTGGTAAATCAGACAAAATTGAACTAAACCTATTTTAATAATATCATAAAATTGGATAAGGTAAGAAATAAAACAACTTACTCCCGAAAGAATGGTTTTAAAGGGGTCTTGACCATAAAATTAATTGGTGGGCGGGTGCCAACCATAATGATGATGGTACTTAGAACTAAACCTGAAGTAGATGTTTCTCTAAGGTGGAGGTCTTTTGCCTAAGGTCTTAACCTAAGCCCCTAGGGTCGGCCACAGGCTTTGGTATCTTCTTAGTTTTAAAATTCTTTTAATAATATTTTAAGACAACGCAATATGATTCCTCGAATACGCTCTCATTGTTAGGATTCATTTAATAATATTTCAGGTCCGTATAGGTATATGTATCCGATCTTTCGATACAACCACTTTTACCATAACGTACGAGGCCGTGCGAAACTATCCGTTTTTTTCTTTGTCATGGTGTTGCATCATAAACGGGTAATAGGATATTAACTCTTTCCTGTTAGAAGCATTATAAAAAGGTATATTTAAATATAATTTCTACTCTTTTTGAACCCGTTCTAACGAGAGCTGATAGGCATTAGGAGTTTCGCACATATCATGATAAATAACGTTAATTTCGATCATTCCGTCATTAACAACAACACTACGTCTGGTACTCTGTTAGGTAACTGCCAACCTGTGTTCTAATACTTTGTGGTGTTAGGCCCATAAAGACGTTAGCCGCGGTACAGCGGTGGATGTGGCACTGAATTTCAGGGTATTTAGAGAAGTACGCAATATATATGTGTATATATATAGGAGGGGGTGATGAAGCCGCGAACGCGATAGTCATTTCCGTTTGCAAAACGTTTATTCGTGATAATTTTAGATAGAAGAATCATTAAAAAAAGAGCTAACACGAGGGCGTGCCGGTCGTGACTCATTACACAAACCGTTTACAATAGAACATGAGAACGTGCCAATACCAGTTCCGTGAAATGATTTGTGTGATAGAACGTGCCGAACATGTTAAATCATAATTCGTTAAACATATGAGTCTGAGTATAAAAAGGCGGGAGAGTCATCCTGACATCATTCGTGGTTCTGCAGTTGTACTGTTCACATCGCTACAGTCGTGTGAAAAAAGTGAGATTTTTGTGCGTTTTGTGTGTATATAATGTCACGTTACTTTACCGTGCTTGACGAGGTCACCCGCCATTACAGGCGCTTCAACGCCGAGGGGAGAGAGCTGATGGTAAGGATGACGGCTCCTCCTCCTGCGAGCGAGGTGGCACGAGACCCCGCTCGACATTTTGCTAATAGTGTGGATAAACATTTTGAATATTCGTTGCGTGATCTTGATTCTAGTGATATGGTGGGCGTATCCATCCACAATGCTGACAGTCAACAGGACAAGCCTATAGGGTTGAGTTTTAGGAGGAAGGATCAGATTTCCGGGATGTACTTTGGAGTGTGTTGGAAAAAGTGACACAATCAAACGCAAGACAACAGGCTCCGGATACTCTCACATTTCACGTACATTCAGTGAAGATGCCTGTGGGTTTCGGAAAGGCTAAGACGTCCAAGGGAAGACCTATGTCAGTGCTGGCTCATCTCAAACGAAGTATAGTAGAAGTGAATGCCGAAGAAAACTATCTGGCGCACGCGCTTATGATTGCCGTTGCTAAAGTGACGAAGGATCCCGGTTACAAAGCCTACAGGCAGGGGCGAAAAATCTTGCCCAAGGTCCGCGAGCTTTTGCAGGTGTCGGGCGTTGATATCAGTAGAGGAGGATGGATCCCTGAACTACAGGCCTTTCAGCGCCATTTGTCGCAATATAGGATAGTGGTTTATTCAGGCCTGCGATGTGACAGCATCATGTTTGACGGTCAGGTAGCTACACCTCAGAGGATCAACCTGTTGTATGACGACGACCATTATCACGTCATCACAAACCTGACGGCGGCCATGGCTAAACGATACGTATGCCCTGCATGTAATAAAGGCTGCGAGAGGGGAGTGCTGCACAGGTGCGACGCGCCGTACGATGCCTGCTCGGCCATTCCTCCCTGCATCCAGAACAATGCTAGGTTCCCCTGCGACGAGTGCAACAGAAACTTTAGGAACACTGCGTGCTTCGAAAATCACAAACGTCTGAAGATATCGGGCAAGACTGTGTGTGAGGTCAAGAGACGGTATCATTAGTGTGGTGTTATAAAAGTAAAGAATCATGAGTGCTACAAACGGTTCTGTTCACAATGTTTGAAGAACAGGGATTTAAGACATAGTTGTTATATGTCTCCTCTTTCAGAGAAGGCTTCTCATAGTGATAAGGTACAGTTTATGTTTTACGACTTCGAAACCACACAGAACACAAAGCGTGGCGACACTTCTTTCGAGCACGTCCTGAATCTCGTGTGTGTCCAGCAGTTTTGCACCGTTTGCGAGGACGAAGAGGATGTGGATTTGGACTGCCGAAGGTGTGGTAAGAGGAAACAGTTTTTGGACAGATCCCGTCGGTTATCTCATTTCTTACGTTTTCACATCCAGACCATGGGCCGACAGGATCGTGGCCATTGCCCATAATGCCAAGGCCTTTGACCTCCTCTTTGTATTGAATCGTCTAGTGGGGATGAAGATGATACCCGAGCTCCTCATCATGAACGGGCAGAAGATAATATGCCTGAAAGTGGAAAATGTCACGTGGGTGGACAGCCTCAATTATCTGGCCACGCCACTGATAAAGTTTCCAGAGGTTTTCGGTCTGATGGCGGAACAATCATGGCACCCACATCGTTTTAACACAGCTGAAAACTTGAACTATGTGGGCACGGATCCCGACATCTACTATGACGTGGGTCAGATGCGTGAGTAGGAGAGAAAAGAGATTTTCTCATTGTATGAGACTAACGTGAAGAAGGAAGTTTTCGACAACCGGCGTGTATTAGAAAGCTACTGCTAGTCTGATGTGACAGTGTTGCGAGAGGCGTACCGTACCTTCCGCAGACACTTTCTGCAGATCGGCAATGTGGAAGTCTTTCTTGAAAGTATGACTATCGCAACCGCCTGCAACAAGACTTTCCGTAAAAAATCCCTCCAGTCTGACAGGATAGGTACCGGGCTACACTGATAACCGTAAGCACAGCAAGAAGGCTATCGCTTGGCTGATGCTCGAGAAGAGGAAAGAGGGTATCAAGATCCTGCACGGGAGGAATGGCAAGGAGCGTGGGCTGCCCGAACTGCTGGGTATACGCGTGGACGGCCTGTGCGAGGAGACGCGCACCGTGGATGGGTTCAACGGTTACTACAGGCATGGTCATACTTGTATGCCCTTCCGGGACACACCTACCGAATGTGGACGAGACACCTTGGCCGAGAGGTATGAGAACGCCATCTCTCGTATAGAACGAATAACGCAAGCTGGGTGTCAGGTCAAGGTGCAGTGGGAGTGCGAGTTCGAGCACCCCGAAGATATGAAAGTGGAAGAATACCTACCACTAAGGACGAGAGATGCCCTGTACGGTTGGCGCACCGAGGCCATGCGTCTACATTACCGAGTGAAAGAGGGCGAGGAAACACTATGTAGGCGTTATGAGCTTGTATCCATGGGTGCGCAAGTATTTCAAGTTCCCCGTCAGTCATGCAACAATCCATCTGGACTGTGGGAACATTCCGACTATGCTAGCGAAAGAAGGACTGGCGCTATGCACGGTGCTGCCTCCTCACGATTTGTATCACCCCGTACTCCCATACAAGTGCAACGGCCGCCTATTATTCTGCCTGTGTAGATCGTGCGCAGAACACGGCAATCAGAAGCAGTGCCATCACGATTCAGTGTCGGAGAGGACTCCAACAGGGACGTGGGTAGTCGACGAAGTGAGGTTCACGATCGAACATGGTTACCACGTAATCGAGATCCCCGAATTTTACGAATGTGAAGTAACCCAGTATGACCCTAAGAGAAGCGAGGGAGGACACTCCGTCCAATACATCGACACCTTTCTCGAATTGAAGGCGGAAGCCAGCGGGTATCCCGGATGGGTGCAGAGTCCCGAAGACATAAAAATGTCCATTCCTTATGAGAAAGCGACGGGATAGACCACGACAAGGCGAATACCAGAAAAACGCGACAAAGAGAAAACTACCCAAACTCTAGCTCAACTCGTTCAGGGGCAAGGTGACGGAATCAAATAATAGGCCCAAGTCCAAGATGATCGCCGATCCGCAGGAACTCTTCCGCTACCTCGCCACGCCCGGTATTGAAGTGACCAGCCTGTTCGCCGGCGATGAAGGTGTATGGGTCACATGGAAGTACGTCGAAGAGGAAGAGAATATGCTTGTCTTACGTCACAAAAATGAGGTGGTCGGCGCTTGTGTGATGACAGGAGGGCGCCTAAAACTACTCATATCTGGACGCTCTGAAAGAGATGGCAATATACTGTGACATATTCCGTCATTTATATACAAATTTATGGCCAGCCCCCAGCCGTGACGTGTGGAGATAAACGTAGAAATATGACCAACGAGCTCGGCCCTTACAAATACATCTGGGGATTCGTGTCTGGAGGCCCTAAGAACTACGCCTTCAGAACAGTGAATGCTAGTTCACAGGAGACTAAGACCGTGTGCAAAGTGGCTGAATAACACTCCATTACGCCACTGCTCATGTCGTCAATTTTGACAGTATACGGAACGATTTTGGGTGGCGATGACAAAGAGGTCATCAACGTCCGCACCGACAGGAAAATGAAGCGTAAGTTTAGGAAGTGCGAGAGTAGAAGTATATCCAGTGCAGACACGATATCTATAGTATCGCAACCCGAGGCGAAAGTATACAGAGTGTCATTCCACAAACGCAGACGGCTGGACGACTTTGACTCGGTCCCCTTCGGCTATATAACGGACGAGCAGAGCGGCTGAGGCTCTCAGAGCGAGTCATGAACTTGTTCAAACACCCGTTCACCAGTATTATCAGTGGACCTAGCGGTTTTGGCAAAACCTGCGTACGATTACTCAACAACATAGACTTCACCGTGTCCGATTTTCGCGATATAGTGTGTTTCAGTGACGACTGTGCCATCTCTCGCGAGCAGTTGGCCCGTGCCGGACGACGCATCATCTATCATAGAGGCATCCCCGATGTCGAGAAGGTGGGTGATGACCCGAGACTAGTCGTGTTGGATGATCTGAACGAGGCCTATTCAAAGGACGTGTGCGATCTCTTCACCAAAGGCAGTCATCGTAGGAACATCAGCGTAATACTTATCACACAGAACCTGTTCCACCAGGGACGATTCAGCAGGGACAAAGCACTTAATTCCAAGTACCTGGTCGTCTTCAAGAAAGTGCGTGACAAGAATCAGTTTGCCTACCTCGCCAGACAGGTGTATCCTGAAGAGAGCAAGGGACTGTACAAGAGCTATCTCAACGCTACGCGAAGGTCGCACGATTAACTGCTGCTCGATCTAGCACAGGACACGGACGACCGCCTTTGATTCAGAACCAACATATTTCCCTCGGAGGTCACGGTGGTGTACGCCCCCATAGGCGATGAGACAGATACGGTCGAACTATCACTTTCTACAAGCATTCACGTCCGCGACACCCCGAATGCGAAAGGCCATCATCACGAATTCGGACAGGGATCTGGTGCTCGGCATAGCATAGTTAGCCCTCAACGACCTAAACGGCAACTGTAAAATTTCCAGGTGCAGTACCCAACGTTTACGCCAAAAGGATACCATCCTGCCACGTCTGGCCGATAGATACAGCTTTAGGCAAGAAGATGAAGCTGATTGTACAGCGTGATGGTTTCTTCCTCCCTCTACTAACGACAGCGCTGTCGGCTCTACCAAGTCTCATACAACTGTAAACATGTTGCGATAGATGTTTCTCGTGTCTCCCGAATATTTTGAACGGTTACATCGCGGCGACGCCGAGGACACGGGAGCCTGCAACGAGATGCGAAGTCTGTTGAAGAAGGAAGCGCATCCCTATGACAGATGGGTCAAGTTGCGAGAGGTGCAGGACCCCCTACTCAGACTGGCACGGAAGAGACGGCGTCCCATCACAACCCCATTCTACGGACGTGAAGGCGGAGGAACCGCTAGTCGACCTACAAATGTAGACATGGGAATACAGACCCAAGATTTGGCAGATGCAGACGCGGTCGGCGATTAAGTTATGCCCGAGGATGAAGAGATTGCACTATTCCGTGACGCCCATTTCGGGACGATAGCCAACAATTACATATCACTGTACGTGATAGGCGATCGCTCGATTGACAGTGTATTGGATTAGATAGGACATTGATGGGACCTTCATGATTGGGGATTCGTCAATATCGGTAGATGGGAATTGTGACGTTACTTTGTGGGGTGTGACGTATGAGGGTACAGATGGAGTGTGGGAGCTCCTGACCAAGAAGAGTGTCGATAGGTTCATTGTCATGCCCTATAATGAGGTCATATAAACGCATCCTGGAATGGACGAGGGACATTTGAGTGATAACGACCCATCAGGACATTTAGACCGTAAGAGAGCTTAAGTACCGAAAGCTATATCAAAACTATTCCTTACGAAGCGCAGATAGATGAGTCAGGAATCGCAGCAACGGTGGACTACCCTCCGACAATGAACAGAATATATTACGATCCTCTCACCGTTCATTTTCGTCGCGGCGGAAGCTCGATGCCGCCGCTCTAAAGAGGGGCTATTGCACGAGCAAGATTGGAGACTGGCTGCAGCGACATAACACATAGACTATGCACAGGCCCGCGCGGAAGATGTTTCCCAGGAATCCCTACACTGTGAATAAATTCGGCTACTTGTGGGAGCTGGATCTGGCGGATATGGGCTTCCTGGCCTCACAACAACGAGATCAAGTACCTCCTTAACGCCATCGACACCTCCAAGTACGCCTACTCAGTGCCGACACGCTCAAAGACTTGAGGCTGTCGCCTCAGCCTTTCGATCCATATTAGCTAGGACTGGCAGCAACAGAAGGCCTCTGGTGGTGCGAAGTCATAGGGGCAATGGGTTTATGAATGCCATATTTCGCAAGCTACTGGACAGCGAGGGTATCGAGTTGAGAGCGCAGGAATCCTGACGTGAAATGTGCCATCGTGGAGCGTTTTAGGGGACGTTAAAATCCAAATTGTCCAAGTTGTTCACGCGGAACAACACCTACCGTCACGTGGACGTGTTGGACAAGTTCCTCGTGGGTTACAAAAATACGGTGCACTCAAAAACGGGAATGGCTCCATCGTTTGTAAGCGACAAGAATGTGCTACGCATATGGGAGAGGACGAGGAAACGGCAGGCTAAGATCAAAAGGGTCAGAGGTCCACCCATCTATTATGTGGGACAAAGGTAAGGATCAGCAAGGAGAAGATGCGATCCGCCAAGGGTTTCGAGCAGAACTGGACGCTCGTTTAGGATCTCGAAAGTCTTGCGCAGATCGCCTCACCCTGTGTACGAGTTGGAGGACCTGCAAGCTGAGTCGATCGACGGGCAGTTCTACGCCGTGGAGATCACTCCTGTCAAGATCACGAAGACGACCGAGTACTTAGTGGATAAAATACTGGACTCGCGCGTCAGACGGGGCATTCTCGAGCATCTCGTCAGGTGGAAAGTATACGGCCCCGCCTTCGACAGGTGGATCACCGCTTCCGACATCAGACGACAATAAGGGCGAAAGCGACGGTGATGACTTTCTATCTCACTCTACTGAGTGACCCGTCACTCGATCTGTATCCGAACAATACTATCTCGAGATTCCGGGTCCGACTGCAAAGACCTATGGAACTGTTACAGTTCGGTTGGGAGTTCGGATTTTGTTAGCTGTCCAACCCGAGACACGAGAACGAGATGGACCTGCAACCCATCTTTGTTTACTGCGATTAAATCGAAGAACAGTTGGTGGGCAACATGATGGCGCGCTGTCTCCACACCGTCCACTGCCCATCTTACGACCGATATATGGTCTTCGACAAGGGATATTATATGCCTGTCAAGAAGACGGACTTTCAGACCATCGCCGTAGAGGTGCTTACGGAACTGGGTGACCGTGTCTCCTTTCCAGACAGTGTGACGCCGCTAGTAACGGTACTTCGTTTTCTTCGGAGGAGCTATCGCTTATAAATACGAGGTCTTGGTATGGCGCTCATACATACCGATATGGACTCTCGCCGACTACTACATACACCAAAGAGGCGGCGGCGGTGGAAGATCTCTTCGGACTGTTTACGTCGGCAGTCCCTATGTGCACAGGGGACACGGCATCGGCAGCTTCCTCACCAGTCTATTTCGTGCCGTGAAGCCTCTGGCCATCCGAGGCGTTTGAGCACTCGGCCGCGAAGCACTCAACACGTGGGCCCAGACTCTCGCTCACATCGGGAACAAGCAACATGAAACAAACATGAAGACTGTCGTGGCCGATTTTCTGGCCGATTCGGCGCAGAGACTATTGGCCAAACTCAAGGTTGGCGGTCCGAAGCGAAACAGGGAGACGTCTAGCCCACCTCCGAAGAAGAAAGAGAACCGCTAAAACGGTTTGGAAGGAAGGCTCCGCCGAAGAAGAGAAGAAGGGAGAGTATAAATGGGGACATTCTCCAAACAGCCGTCATTCTGAGTGTGGACTGAATGGCGCGCGCAACGACGAGATCAGAGTATTCGCCAAGAAGCCTGTGTAGAGCGCAGTGCTATCATCGCGAGTCACACAATACAAAACCATTGTCCCTGTGGTTCAATCAGACCACTAGTTCGTCATACCTGATGACGGCGAAACGTACATGGATCTCGACATTCACATGTCTGTGCGGGTAAAGTTGGTGTCGCAATGCTGTTCCACTCTGGACCCGACGGACAGTACGACCCTGTTCAACAGTCTACTCTACTCGCTCTTCAGTCAGTGCAGTGCCACTTTAAATGGGGTCTCGATCTCGTCATCCAAGGATCTCTACAACTAAAGGGCATATCTCGCCTACGGGCACGACGCATCACATACTCATCTCAACAACGCTTTCTGGTTTCCTGACGAAGGGGACTTTTTAGCCTACAACCGACCGACCGACGTCATAACCCGGGTAACAATCCCGGTGGAAGCTGACGAACAAGAGTGCCGAGATCGAGATGTATGGGCGCGTTCACGGCGACCTGTTCAACGTGCCTCGATTACTTCTGCTAGGGGTAAAGCTCCAGATGAAATTCACGAAAGCCAAGAGCGAATTTTACACCTTGAGTTCCAAGAGCGATACCGGGGCATTCTTTAAGTTCCTGGACGCCACGCTGCATGTGATACATTCGAAACCATCGCCTAAAATACAACCGGCTCACGCTAAGGCCTTGGGAAAGGTAAATGCCCGATACGACGTGACACAAGTGGCGCTCAAGACATTCACCTTTGGGCCGGGTTCGAAATCCGTGTCGTTAGAAAACGCTGAGCTGGGGACATTGCCCAAACGTCTTCTCTTCACGATTCTTCGAAACATTGATTTCACATAATCGGTAAACACTAACCACTTCCTATTAAAACTTTTCGGACCAAACCACTTAGTGATGTACATGAACGGTCGGCAGGTAACTTTCGACGGCCTCACTATAAACACTGGAAGTACAAAGATTTGCACGGTGGCCTATCAGACACTCTTCAACGGTCTCGGGATACACCATGGGAACACCGGCATCCGGATCACGCCCACCCGATTCACGAAGGGGTCTTCATGCTCCTCTTCGATCTCACGCCTGACGGCTGCGCCTCGGACGGTCAGACAAGTCTTCCCGACAACGGCAGCATGCGCATCGAACTGAAATTCGACGAGGCTTTAGGCGTGACGATCCCATGCTTCCGGGAGTTTGACGCCAGCATCCAGATAGACTGAGAAACGTCACGACCGATTTCTGAGGTATGGACACGCTCGAGATCTACTGCGCGCTTCGCGACGTGCCTACGTTCGCGGGGTCTTCCCATCAGATCTCCTACCCAATCATGCGCTGCCTGGAGTCGTCAGGTACACTCATCATAAACACGGACGTCCCCACCGAACCCGTTAGCCATTGGATCGCCGTCCACCTCGACACCAGATCCTCGAGCGGCTACTACTTCAACTCGTACGGGATCTTCCCGCTCGTTCCTGACGTACGACACTTTCTGCAACGGTCCTGCACTCTATGGAACTACAACACTCAACCTACAGGGTATCACCACCGACGTGTGCGGACAGTACGCGTGTCTTTTTGCGTTGTGCATGTAACGTGGATTGGACCCTCGCCCGTTTATCGACCTGTTTGGGACGACGCAGCCAGACCTACAGGTGAAAACTAGTTTGGGCAATGACATCCGCGCCCCAGCAGTGGCATCCGAGGAGGGCAGTGCTGCACCGGTATGAGAGGTGAGTGTCTCGATCACAGCCAATCCTGTTAATAGCCGTGAACTGGTAATGGACCAATAATAAGTCTCCTTACCTATTCTAGCAATATAAGAGGGAAGCGCGCATCTAGGTAGGTATCCAGTCCGCGAGATGCCTCCCGGTAGGAACCTCAAACGACTCGTACAACAGCATGGCCAAGTGCCGCGCCAGGCCTCGCACGAACGACTTCCATTACAACGTCCTCTGCCGGAGAGGGTCCTCCTGCGCCGCCTCCACTTTCTCAACCCCGAGCGCTGCAAGTACGTCTGCCTCGGCTTCTATCCGGACAGGGGCCATCGGGCGTTCTTCGAGTTGGGCGGTGCGAGGCAAGTGCCGGTGGTCTTGCCTCCGTGTCTCATCCCCACATTAGCGTTTCACCTACCCAAACTGTGCGAGCATCTGTCCAGGGTGAGCTGTGCAAGTGTAATGAGATGTCATTCTGGATGCAGATCTTAGCGGAATACTCCTCTAGGATCATCCTTGATCGGACTTCCATCACCCTCAAGCTACCTGAACTTGAGTACCTGCTACTAAATCTCACCACGCTGACAAATAAACTGGCACGATACAAGTTGGTTGAGGCCGACGTATCAATCTATGTACATAGTGCCGCAGTAGCAACGGCCTTCGTTCCTCCTATAGAATCGGTGTTCCAATATGTGCAATATGACGCACTCTGTGAAGAGATCAACAGTGACCTGTGACTGTGTGCGCGCCATCATGTTATGTAACATTTATGTGCGGGAAATTATACCAATGACCGTGTGTATGTGTGTGCTCCGTCACGTTATAATTTTTGAAGAAACTTTTTGTATATACGAGGCATTCATTTTCTTTATGTGATTGGAATATGACAAAGCCGATATTACCTTTTCGCAATATTTCTAACGCGCCTATAAAAGCTTGATATTTATCAGTCCCAAGTGGGGTTACAAACCTTACGGAAACATAAATATCATGCCTCACTAAAGATAAAGTAGAGACAGACAAGTGTTTTGCGTGACGTGGCATCACCCCTTTTAAAATGTGTGCCATCCGTACGACGCACTTTTTCCCTACTTGACTTCTAGATATTCATTATTATTGTTAGACTGCATAAAGTTAATGCTGAGTACGTCAACTCCATTCATCCATCTATGGCGCTACAGCCCCTTCCAGGCCTTGGCCTCCCTCATAACATGCCTCCATTCATCTCTCTTCGCTGCTCTTCACCTCCATTCTCTTGTCCCCAGCAGTTGTAGTGCATCCCTCTGAACCAATCCGGCCATCTATTTCTTGGTCTTCCCACTGGTATGGAAGCTTCCGTTTAGAACTTTTTTGGAATCGTTTCTTCTTCCATCCTTATTAAATGACCCGCCCATTCTAGTGTTTTAATTTTGATGTCCTCCACAATGTTTGGCTCCTTGTATAAGCTGTAGAGTTCATTATTCCATCTGGGACGCCAGCACCCCGTCGTGTGTTGGGCCATATATTCTTCGCAATATTTTCCTTTCAAACGTGTTTAGCATATGATGTGACTGTGTTAAGATCTAAGTTACAATTCCATAGCATAGTATTGGCTTAATGTTTTGTATAGTATTATCTTGTTTCGATTGATTTGTTTAGTTCGGAATATGGTTTGCAGGAGTCGGTTAAGTGATCCTCCAGAATCGCGCAGATATTACAAATACATTCAACGAAGGCAGTGACACACGAAATGAGACGTACAAATTAAAAAAGCCTACACTTAAGAAACTTTGAACCCCAGGGACGAGCGACCAACATTTGTGTTCGTTCACTTTTCTTTCACACAACAGATGAAACAATCCAACGGTCGGATGCTTGTGCGACTGCGTTCAGGTATCTGAATTTGGAATTACAAAAAGTGCTGCATGACATTCTTGGAATACGTGGTAGTCATCGCCCATGTATTTTTCGGATTGTTCACGATTTCCTCTGTACTCATTCGGTCGTTTTTTCCGCACATATGGCGCTTCATGATCGACTGATGGTGTATCTCAGTAAGGGGGCACCATATCACTCACTGAATGCAATAGTGGCACAATCCAAACATTGCCTATTTTGAGTTAATTACTACGATTCAGCTCAAAAATGCAACAAATACAACAGACAATGATGGCATCTAGCGGGGTACGTTTCGACCGAGCAGTGTGCCGGTATTGTCGGATGTATTTCTAACATTTTTTAACTCAAAAATTGTCACGTGGAGTTTGTACTACGATACAGCTAAAAAATGCAACGAATAAAACCTACAATGATGGCATCTAGCGGGGTATGTTTCGACCGAGCAGTGTGCCGGTATTATCGGATGTAGTTCTTACATTTTTGAACTCAATCGTAGTACAAACTCCACGTGACAGTTTTTGAGTTGTGCCAATATTGCATTCGGAGAGCGATATGTAGAATTCATTAATGCCACCTGGAGACGGCCCGTGTAATTATTCAAAACGCGTTTTGAACAATCCCACAAAGTTGTTGACTGATGGCTAATTATAGCCTATGTTACATGAAATGTATTCTTAGGAGTGAGTTTCTTGTTGTAAAAGGAACCTACTTAATTCTGAAACCGGACCGCACCAGCCTGATTCACTTTTTAACGCGTTCTGCCCGCCTGTGTCTACATGTCTGCAACTTGCCTACCCAAGTTCAGAAACATGTCGCGAACGTGCCTCTTAGCGGCATATTTAACTATTGGTAGTAGAAATCGCTGTCAGAAGTGCATTTGATCTTTCCTCGTCTTGTTTCTACATGCATTCTACATGAAATGACGTTCATATAGCGCCATTTCTTTTGTTTTGTATGACATGAATTCCTGACAGATTAATTTATTTCTGATAAGTACTGTACTTGCATCTCCTGACTGTTTCTGCATCAAACAGTTGACATACGTATATTAGATACATTTCACTGTACCACTGTTCCGTACTGTACTGTACTGTTCACCCGCGGCATATTGTCTGTCCACTACAAAATCGATGTTCTCAGGACTGTTCCGTCTGTGGTGTCCCTTCAAGTGGATATTTGGTAATAGCCAGACGCTACTGAATTTAAGGTTTGTAAGTCCGTGTACCATCGTACAACTGAAATACACGGAAATCACCAACCAGGTGCAACAATTTTCCAGTTTATTATCCTGACGTTTATTTACAGCTCAACATGTTTCGGGCGTTTCCCCGCCCATCATCAGGAGCTCAATGACTGCAGTGGC
>Ga0268261_10001472_pt1 | contig 16223 bp, 16 predicted proteins | sample TergutNc150P1_FD_190353 | JGI IMG/M metagenome (GOLD analysis project Ga0268261, IMG submission 190353) | Nasutitermes corniger P1 segment gut microbial community from laboratory colony in Florida, USA - Nc150 P1 (SPAdes) (version 2) | ecosystem: Host-associated > Arthropoda: Insects >...
AATGGGTGCTCCATATATATATGACATTAGTAGCCTAAAGGTTAATAATTTAACCCTTATCCTACTAACGTGGAGAAAATGGTGAGCTCCTAATAATGCCAGCAAATAGCAGATGGAATTTAATTCTGGTTTTAAAGGGTTAAGTACAAAATATGTCAGATGTGACCTCGGTTAAGGTTTTCCATAATTATTATTTACCTACAAACAGTGTTTCATACGTAATAGAGAATCTGATGTACATATTCCGTGCAGCAGACTTCTGACCCGCCAGACGCTGTTTGACTTTTATGATGCAGTTCACGGGTCCATTGCACGTATCCGTAATGTTCTTCTGTCCATGTCATGGTGTTTAAAACAAATAAGTAATTTAACCTACTACACGGAGCAGAATCCAGTTATTTTCATTTCTGATTTTCCTGCATAGTATTTTTCAGTTTTTCTTTGTCATTACTGTTTTAAACTTTCCCGCTCTCAGACGCCTAGACCATGTAACCGATACTGTCAACTTATACGAACACTGACGGATGTGACGCGAAACTACCCATAATACGCCTCGCGGATTGCAGATCTTTTTTTTGCTGACGTGTTTCCAGTGTTGCCTTACTCAAATCTAAAATACCTTGTGGGTCAGAAAACAAGGAATATTTTGGTATTCCTTTACGGGGTGTGGGAGGATGGCAAGGTAAAAGTCAAGGACAAATATTAAATCGCAAATGTGTACAACACACATCTGCGATCTTATATTTGTATAGGGAGTTCAATTGAAAACCGAAGCCTGAGGTACGGCAAGCTTAACGGCATTACATTTCCTTACACTATATGTTCAAAACAACTTACAACTCCCAGATATGCTTAACGAGGGTAAACGGTTATTGAATACTGTTTGAAAATGTTGTCCACAAGTTGCCGATACTACGTCCGTGATGCTTTCTTCAGGTACGTCCTGTTTGCGTGGATTGTTTTTATATGTGTTTTCTTTCTTTCAAACTTTGCTACAGATAAGCCACATGCGGATAGATCGGGCGAGCGAGCAGACCACAAAGGATGACTGTTCATTCGGTATCAGAACTGGTCCTGTAGGGCAGCTATTGAATTGCACGGCATATGGGCAGTTGCGCCCTGTCCTTAGCACTTACTTTAAAAAAAAATCATTGGTGCGAGAATTTGTCCGGTTTACCTTTCCGAGTTTATTGTGTCCGAAAAGAAGATTGATCCGACTATTCTTGTCGCACTGACAGCACACTATACACCAAATTTAACGTCGTGTAACGGCACATCGTATATTAGTATCGAATCATCTGCCGACCAGTATCTGCTGTTTTGAGTGTTTACATGGCCGTTGAAGTAATGCCATCCGTCATGTGCACAGTACGTTAACATTGGATTGATTACGCCATTACACACTGCTTCACTGAACCAGTTACAAAACCGTACCCTCGCCGCACTGTCTGCCTCTTCGAGTTTCTGCACATTTAAATTTGTGTAGTTTCAAGGGACATAATTTTGTGGCTGCGTGTACAGATGACTTCGATACACTGGTATCCTGTGATAACCGTTTTTAAAATTTTCTTGCTGATGCTTCTTATCGATCTCAAGTATCATAATGTTTCGTCTGAAAGCACACGTCGTGTTTGCTGTTGCTTCTTATTCAAAAATAAACCCGTTGTTCGAAATGTGTATAGCATTTTATGTATTGCTGGTTTCGAAGGAACTGAAATACCAGAAAACCGTGTTCTAGATTTCTGACACATTTCGTACGATTTCTTCCCTTTGTAGTTTTCCACTGTGAGAATCCTTTGCATTACACTGTAATGCGTGCGCACACACAGCAGATTAAACTGGGCTGTCTGACTAAGACGTCAGATGATGCAGTGTACTGTACAAGCGGCGATAGTACTGGCAGTGTGTGTGTGTGTGAGTGTGTGTGTGTGTGTGTGTGTGTGTGTGTGTCATGCAGCGGACGTTAAACTTGCCGTGGGTTTGGGTTCGGTTTTCAATTGGAGACTCTTTGTATGAAATACAATTGTGTACTTATGTAAAGCGCGTATTATCTTTAAAATGAGCTCTCCACCGTAAACCATTCCGGACATACCGTGTTCGAAACAGTCGCGCGCTGGAAAAACTCGACCAAATTAAATTTGTGAGATACAGATCTCGATACGCAGGTTCTCCTTACATGTGCTTGTTGTGTTCTGCAGTTCCTTACCATACACTAGGCTGCACTCGGTGTACAATACATGTATGCGTCCTTGACATGTGCTTGTTGTGTTTTGCAGTTCCGTACCATACACGGCTGCACGCTGTGTGCAATACATGTATGCGTCCCTGACATGTGCTTGTGTTCTGCAGTTCCTTACCATACACTAGGCTGCACTCGGTGTGCAATACATGTATGCGTCCCTGACATGTGCTTGTTGTGTTCTGCAGTTCCTTACCATACACTAGGTTGCACTTGGTGTGCAATACATGTATGCGTCCCTGACATGTGCTTGTGTTCTGCAGTTCCTTACCATACACGGCCGCACCCGGTGTGCAATACATGTGTGCGTCCCTGACATGTGCTTGTTGTGTTCTGCAGTTCCTTACCATACCCTAGGCTGCACTCGGTGTGCAATACATGTATGCGTCCCTGACATGTGCTTGTTGTGTTCTGCAGTTCCTTACCATACACTAGGCTGCACGCTGTGTGCAATACATGTATGCGTCCCTGACATGTGCTGGTGGTGTTCTGCAGTTCCTTAACACACACTAGGCTGCACGCTGTGTGCTATACATGTATGCGTTCCTGACATGTGCTGGTGGTGTTCTGCAGTTCCTTAACACACACTAGGCTGCACGCTGTGTGCGATACATGTATGCCTTCCTTGCATGTACTAGATGTGTTCTGCAGTCCCACACACATATACGTCGGACGGCACGCTGTATGCAACATCGAGTGTGCGGGTTGTCTGACGTAACCTGCTAACGCAGACGCAGGCTACCTCAGCTCCATGTGATACGCTGTCCGCAGATTCTTGGGTTGTGCATTGTGCCTAATTCATAATGCATAACATATTTCGTCGTGTCGAGTCCATAAGCCCCGCAGCAAGTAACTTGATTAGCCTCCGTCATGCAGTAATCCCACATTACCAGGCGGGTCACGTCCCACCGAGCGCGGGTTTAAGGGATGAAATCACCCCCGCGTTGCAAAACATGAACCAGGGAATATGAGGACAGTCTGCATCCCAACCGTAAAGTTGGGCGCGTTTCATTTGTCCTGTTTTGGATTTGAAATTAGTTTCGCGAGATGCGACGCCATGTGATGTGGAAGTGCAGTAATTGTCAGGGTACAGGATTTCAGAAACTCCAGAAAGTGCGACTGATGTAAAACATAACGCTGATGTTATTGGAGGCCGTAGGGTTCTAGTGTATACACCACCTTGTTGATAGTTAAGTAAATGTTGCCCTTAGGTTTCCTATGTTTGGTCAGTTTTCACCAAGTTTTCATTTATTCTAACTCCATGGAGCAGAATCATTCCTGTGAAGCTAAGAGGCCCTCATTTAGTCAAATTCCCCCGCGTTTTAGGGAACCCGAAGTTTCATTGCTGTATTTAAACTTGTGAAATGTTTCGTAACATCGTAAGTTTTTACGGTGAGGAGTTGTTAGTATCTCGCCCAACCCCCAAGCTGGAAGACCACAACTTGTCGGCTGTCCGCGACTGCTTATTCGGTGTATTGGCAGTTAACCTCGATATGTGGAGGCCATTCTTCCATCCGCAGCTTGAGGACACCCATTGCTGTGGTGACAGGGACGTTCCAATCTCCTTTTTTTCTTCTTTTTCTTCTTCTTTGCTATATTTACACGTTTTCATGGTTTCCTTAAGAAGTAACGTTTTGTATTAGTTCAAGAAGCGGTAGATGACAAGGTGAGAAATAACGTACCGCAGCTGCTGGCAGTGGTAGTACAACCTTGAGCTTGTAGGCGGGGAACGTTGTCCTGGGTTTCCAATAGCCGCAGCGTCATCTTGTACGTCTTACTTGACCTGTTTCTGTTGCAACATTTGCATGATGTTTAAAATACATTCTGTGAGTCCGGTAGCGTGCAGGATTTTAGTGGTGAATCTCCCATTTAAATGAAGTAATAATTTTTTTTTCATTATTTTGTGGAATGTAGGTTTTCCGTTGCATTTGATTACGTCATATTTTAGTGGACTCACTAACTTCTCTTATTTCGGTTTTTGTCAGATTTTCATGAAATTTATTATGAGAGATAAAGGCAGAAATATTCACGGTCATCTCCGTGAAACCCGCAAATTTCATAAGATATTGGAAGATGTGCTGTTAATGCTACCGGGCCAGTTTGATTCTTAACCATATTGACCCACTACGAAGTGTATTTTGTATGAACTCACTTTACCACGTAACCCATAAACATTTTCACATTTTTGTTATAATTCGGTATTGTTTTGTTCAAATATGAATCTTTTTATATAGACCTAATATATGCTCCGTTTTGCTGAAATGCGGGTAAAAAACATGACGCCGTTGCGAATTTTGTGTACCACATAATGGACTGTACTCTTTCAAATCTTGTTATTTTAAGGATATTCTTCTGTTCTGAAGGCTGTTTGTATGTAAGTGTGAGGGGTACTGATGGCCGTTTCGTTTGAAAACAAATGAGATGTTCGTGGAATTCTTAGGCGAAGCGTTGAACCGTGCTAGCATGGACAGACACCCATATCATATAAAACGCATCCCGTAGCCAAATCCGTTCAATAACATTGTTGAACGCAGAGAAGAAAGACGGGCGACATCTCGTGAGTTGGTTGCGAAGATATTTGCCTGAGTTTGTTCAATGAGGTTAGTTTTATCGATCAGGGAGACAAAGACAAAAAGTAGATGCATGTTAAAAAGAAACGGGGCGAAGTACGTACAAGAATCAACGTGAACGCAGTTCTGTGTAAAAGAACGGATTGTATTTAGAATGCCTTCGTTCTCGGCCATTTGACTGTCGTGAAAATTGGGTAGTATTAACACTGGTTCACAAACGGTGGCCAGCCGAACGGTCCTACTTGTTTGAAACATTTGCGTCCTCATTGAAGAGACTCGTAGCAGTTAGGCTATGTATTTGTGTTAGGGGAGCACCCAGTTTTAATGAGCTGGAGGGGCTGCCGCTTTCAAGTAGGCCACGACCACTTCCAAATAGTTACCCGCTTGTCATTTATGGTCATGATCTCATCTTATTCAACCCTGCAGTTGGAAAAACACAATGAAATCAAGCAGTCTAACGTTGTGAAACCTCCTTCGGCCTTTCTTACTCTTTTACGAATATTCTACATATGGACTGGACAAGATCCGTCAGGTACAGAGGCTGATTTTCACTTTGCACAACATGTTTGTGATTTTAGACTGTTCGATGTTTTGTGTCTCTTGTGTCAGTGTTGCATTGGTTATCATTCAACAGAATGGCAAGCCTTAGTTTGTATGATCTCTGTGTTGTTATTGTTATTATCAGATGCAAATGCAAATAAGAGAAGTTTCATATTTAACAGAAGTTGTGTCATCATACAAAATTTCCATGACCATACTTTGAGCTAAAAACCCAAAAGGTTGTGTGGTTGAAGGTTACTCTTTAAAATAGTGTCCAACAGAGGCACAGCTTCTTGTAACATACTGCTAGTCTTGTATCTCCAGGCCCCTAGCTACATGTAATGGGCCCAGTGGGGTAGTTCTGCTGTCACATGATGGAGACAGAATAAGTGTCAAGAATGTGTTCCTATGTGCTATAATACTCAGTGTAATTAAATTTTATGTTTTATAGCAGTTAAAATATATGAAGAAAAAGCAATAAGTATATTTTATTTGGAGTTATCATTGACAAATTTCTAGCAGACTCTTTTATTCATTTCCAGTTGCATGTTTTCATTGTACATGGACATTAATTTATCTGACCCATATCATTGGTCACTACCTGTCAGCTTATTTAACCCTTTAAACACCCAGTTAAATTCCATCTGCCATCTGCTGGCATTATTAGGAGCTCACCATATTCTCCACGTTAGCAGGATAAGGGTTAATGTATAAAATCTAGTGTCGGTGACCTGCCCCGATGTGTCTTGTCAGAGAGGCAGCTTGTTAGGTTTGATGTGTCATAAGTCACAGTGAGTAACCCATTTCAGGATTGTGTGTTTCTGTATGACACTTGCTAAATGCAGTGCTACAAGAAGTGAATTTTGTGAATTGGTAGCTGCATGGCATCTGCTGAAGAAATAAACTGATAGCTGCATGGCATCTGTGCTGAAGAAATAGACACCATGGTTGTTCTGTTTAGCAATAACGTTTGGTTTTGTCTCAGGGGATATGTGAACTTGCAGAATAATAGTTATTGGCCTGCAGATAATCCCTTGTTAATGAAGAGTGCCATTCGTGATGTTAAGGTTGGTATGGTGTGCTTTGAGTGCAACAAGAGGCCATAAATTCACACCAGTATGTTACACTCTGGCTCCATTTTTGGAGCACCTGTCCAATTATGAGAGAATCCATGCACTTTTTTTTTTCAGCAGGAGAGTGCAACAGCTGCCACTAAAAATTATTCTGTGCATTGTTTGGAGAGTGTTTTTGGTGACAGAATGATAAGCAGAAAATTATGGCATTCCTGTTTGCTAGTTCTTGACCTGTGCAATTTTTTATTGTGGAGCATGTTAAAGGACAATTGGGAAGGAAACATTCAGGTTGTAGTGTCTGTAGTTTCACTAGCAAAAATTCTACATGCAGTGAGCTGCGAGTGTTTTAGATGTGTGTATGTGAGCCAAAGAAACCATTTCCAGCACCTTTAACCCTTTAAACGCTGAGTTAAATCCCATCTCCCATCTGCTGGCATTATTAGGAGCTCACCCTATTCTCCACGTTAGCAGGATAAGGGTTAAATATGGCAGGAACTTAATACGTATTACCTGCATTACACTGAACTAAAACTTTCCAGTGCCTTCTTTAAATATGATGAATAAAAACCCAGTATTAACTGCAGTACAATGAACCACAGTGCGTGGTCTCTGAGTCAGGGCAAATTGGAATAGCAGTGGGAAATGACCAGTGATATGTGTCAGATAAAATAATGACCTAGTAGTAGAGCATAAATTTCATGCTTTAGTTGAGTGCATTGTTTATGTGTATGTGTGTGTGTGTGTGTGTGTCTGTATGATGGAGGGAAATGAATTAGGAGGAGGAAGGCCATGGTAATTTTGATGAAAATCCTACCAGACATTACCTGGACACACATTAGACTTAAACAAACCATCCATGCTGCTGGTACCACCAAGATTTATACTGGTTACATCTCAACCTTGGGCCACAGCTTTGCAATTGGTAACGATTGTGAGAAAGTTATAACAACTTTTTCATCTGCCTGCCTTTCATGTAAACATCTACTAAGGTTTAGGTCAGATGCTGTCCTGAGTTGTGATATTGCATAGTCTAATAAAAGTACTACTGACATTTAATAGAAACATGCCTCCGCCTTTATGATAGAAACAAGACTACGAGTCTACGTGGCCTGCAGGACACCAATCTTCATAACCATTGCCATGAAGACCTCATATGTCACATACATATTAATTATTTATGGTAATTGTGTGTTTTTCAGATTGTTGCACATGTTTAAACATGTGGTTTTAATATTTTGTCTGGCATAGTAATTGTTCTTATGGCTTTGGCACATTCATTCCTTTACATTTAGTTCAGGTGGACTAATTGACATTTTCAAATTCAAATAAATTAACCAACCAGATGCAACAGTTTCACAAGTTTATTACTTGACGTTTATGTGTCGCTCAGCATTTTTCGTGCACCTCCACACCCATCATCGGGAGCTTACAACTGCATTAACAGCCTCTGGATTTACCTTGGAACGTGGTGGTAGCAGCGTTGTTGGTCGTGGTCTGACCGGTTCATAACCGGTCAGACCACGACCAACAACGCTGCTACCACAACGTTTAATTGATTTGAATTGTATGATGATGCACGGACCTGCCAACGTCAAAATTAATTGACGTTTTGTTTGTTCTGCATTTTATTCACATACACCAATTTTTCTATCAACAGATGGGAGCGTGATTGTTGCTGGGACATGCAAGAGGGCAGCACTATGGTGACCCCAGGCTACGAGCAGACAGAGGCTGGAGGTGGAGTGGCAATGACTACAGGATCAAATGACCAGGGCACGGGTTTTGGTCCACCAGACCAGGCACAGTTTGAGGCTGACAAGAGATCCGTATACAAGTACGAATGAGCATTACTTGAAAAGTTCACTTTATCTTAATGGCACTCTTTCTTTGTAGACATTTTATTTGTTTCTTGGTCATGTTGTCATTCCATTCCATTAACATGCTGTTGATAAATACGTTCAATGTTTTCATGCCAGATCTTTATTTACTGTATTCACATTCTTCTGGGTTGTGATACCATGTAATGTCGGAGGTGGACACCAACCTACCAGGTTTTCATACTTCCACAGGGATAGTGTAGTTGGTATAGGAACTAGGCTATGGACTAGAGTGTCCAGGGTTGGAATCTAATCTGGAGCAAGAGAATTTTCTCTTCTGTAAAACATCTGGACTGGCTCTGGGGCCCATTCTGCTTCCTGTTCAATGGGTATTGGAATTCTTTCCGGGGGTAAAGTGATGGGGCATGATGGTGACCACTCACCTCCATCTAGCATGGAGGTTACGAACTAGTAGAACTGTATGTCTTCTCCACCTATATGCCTTCGTGGCATGGAAAGGGACAGATTTACTTTTACCATGCTTTCACATCTAGTGGGGCAAAATTACTGGGCAAGGATGTAACCAGGTTTTGGACAAAGGATAACAAGTAATGTAGTGACGGCTGAGCTGTCGAGGCCAATAGGAAAAGTGCAGTGGCATGGTGAGCAGCTGCCCTTTTGCAGTAAGGGCTAGGTGAGCAGGTAGATGGCAGTATTGTGTTGCTTGAGAATGTTGCTGTCCACCCCCAAGATTACACATTGCTGCAACCTGCAATATTATACTGTGCGCATGTTCTGACATGAAAACCTGATCTTATAACTCGCTTTGCTGTTTGATGCAGACATCCGTTATTCCCATTGCTGGCACTGTTATTTGAAAGATGTGAGCAGGCAACCCAGTCAGCTGAGTGTCCAAACTCTGAGAGCTTTAATATGGATATCCAGGCATTTGTGCAGCATCAAGAGCGGGACAGGAAACCATTCCTTTTGAATGACCCAGAAGTTGATGGCTTGGTATGTACAAAGTGAAACTGAAGAAAACATAATTGTGGCCTACTTCAGTGTAAAGTTCAAGACTTTGCTGTATAACCCTAGAATCCATGGAAATAAATAAGAAACAGAGCTCAGTCCTGAACGGTAGTATCCAGTGCTTGCTTGAAAAGTGTGAGAAGGTTGTTGGTCAGTGTAGCATAGTTGCTGTTGTAGTCTTATAATCTAACATGTTTGATGTTTAGAAGAGTAAGTTAAATATACCTTGACTAAAATCAGGTGTATTGTCTTAAGTATGTAACACACTGAAACAAAGCAAAATGTTTGGAAATAATTAATTATGTTTTTTGAGGGTTTTGATATTCATGATGGTATCCAATCACAAAAACACATCAAGAAGAACGATGTTGCTACATTGGAGTGTTTCTTCATTGTTTCATAATTCACAAGTTTTTTTTATATTGGAAAACACATAGAATGATGCATGCACAGACTTCATGCATTGCAGACGGATTGTTAAATATTAACTCTTTGTAGCCAGAATTAAATGCCCTTTTTTGGGGGTGCAAAAGACTCAGGATTTAAATGGTCATCCATTAATCTGCATATCTGTGGCTGATGACCTTAGTGGATATTCAGTTTTCTAGCATTACACTGTTCCTTGAGTGTTGCCAACTTTTGGCACCAGAAGATGAACCAAATGAGTGAACTTACTTATATACTCCATGTAGCAGAGCCCTTCTTGAGAAGCTAACCAAATTTCAGCTAGTCAAGATATTCCCCCTATTTTATGGAACCTGAAGGTTAATTACTGCATTCACAAGTGCCTGCCACTTGTCTCTATCCTGAGCTACATCGATCCAGTCCATGCCCTCACATCCCATTTCCTGAAGATCCATCTTAATATTATCCCCCCATCTATGCCTGGGTCTTCCAAGTGGTCTCTTTCCCTCAGGTTTCCCCACCAAAACTCTGTAGACACTTCTACTCTCCCCCATACGTGCTACATGCCCCACTCACCCCCATTCTTCTTGATTTGATCACCCAAACAATATTGGGTAGTGGAGTACAGATCATTAAGCTCCTCATTATGTAGTTTCCTCCACTCCCTTGTCACCTCGTCCCTCTTAGGCCCAAATATGCTCCTCAGCACCCTATTCTCAAACATCCTCAGCCAACGTTTCTCCCTCAATGTGAGCAACCAAGTTTCACACCCATACACAACAACAGGCAAAATTATAATTCTGTATTTTATCGTAATCTTTAAATTTTTGTATAGCAAACTGGAAGACAAACGATTCTGCACTGAATGATAGCAAGCATTCCCTGACTTCAATCTGCTGTTAATTTATTCCTGAATGGAATTTTGATTTGTTAAGTTTGTTCCCAAATGTTTGAACTCTTCCGCCCATTCAAAAGGACTATTATCAGTCTTTATATTGTGAACATGTATGTCAAATTTTAGAATGTAAAGGTAAATTTTTGTTGTGCTAATTTTAAGATTTCGTGAAGCAAGATTTAACACAAAATTAAATTGCACTTGTCTGTGTTGCAGATGATAAAAGCAATTCAAGTCCTGCGGATTCACTTACTGGAACTGGAGAAGGTGCAGGAGCTGTGCAAGGACTTTTGCAATCGATACATCACCTGCCTCAAGGGCAAGATGCAGAGTGAGAATTTGCTTCGGTCTGACTATACAAGCTATGAGAACAACAATAACAATAACAACAATAATAACAATAACAACAACAGCAGCAGCAGTAACAGCCACTCGAGTAACAGCAACAGCCCATCTGGAAACACAAACTATGCCACCTCACCTCACACACTGCAGGTTAGTGTATATAATATTCATGATTTGCACCCCTCTCAGTTCCTTTGTTAAGGAAAACATGAAACACATTCAGAATTTCATTCTTCATGTACAGCATTTTCTTTGTACGTGGCTGACAAAAACAGAGCAAAGAGAATAATCTTAAATGGATCTTAACACATTCACTCCCAATAACACCACTGCTTGCTCAATGCAAGACCAGCCATTTTTTACAGTGGTCTTCTCTTAACCCTTATCCTCCTAACGTGGAGAATATGGTGAGCTCGTAATAATGCCAAAAAATGGCAGATGGGATATAATTCGGTGTTAAAAGGGTTAAACCACTATAGTTGGATGAATGAAATTTTTACAAGGCACAGATTGAAATTTATAATAGTGTTTTAGGGTGGGATATTTCATGCCACATATCCTTGGATAGAAGGAAAAACTACATTTTTGTATATGCTACACAACAAAACATTACACCTTCTCCATTCTTATTTATCAGAGCCCTCAGAAAACCAACTGGATTGTTCAAATACAAAGAAAATAATGTCAGAAGGGCACTTCATACACCAAGTGGTGAATGAAGTGGAAACTACATGGTCAAACTACATTTGTATTGCACCAAGCTCTTAATCTGACAAAGGTCTGATATGGAAGCAAACTTGTTAAAAGTTACCTGACAAAGTGCACTATGAGTCATGTCACTCATTCTCTGCCAGTTTTTAAGTATGCTTTTTTTAATGATATGAAGCATAGTAAGGGTTTCCAGAGTTAAATTTCACAATTTATTTGCAGTATGACATCTTATGTGTGTTAGGATTATGAGAATGAAGTAAACATTTATCATACTTGCTTGTGTAATTAATGCTGATATCTGAATACTAAGGCCACCATTTATGTGTGTTTAGACATGCACAGTGCCTACCAAGGTGCTCTGTTCACAGCGTTGCTTTTCACCTTGAGGGCTGGAAGCAGATTTCTGCTATGAAGAAATATGTCATTTGCACCTGTTTTACTGAAATAATTTGTTACAATCTTGAAGCAAGGTCTTTTGTTTTTCCTTTAAATAATGTTGTAATATAATCTTGACAGCTGCCAATTTGGCTGCGGGTCTTCTGGAGACTGAGCAGACATAGATTCATTTAATCATTCCATTGGCATGTGCAGAATGTGACAATTCCTTGCCATTCTCAGGAGCTTCTTCCATTCCTCTCTGTTATGTACCCTTTCCTTCCACCCTTTTCCACCAACTAGTTTTCCATCCTCCCTCACTTCATCTTGCCATCTATTTCTTGGTCTACCTCTCAGCCTTGTTGCTTCCAAATTCATATATAATACTTTTTTAGCAATTCTGTTTTCTTCCATTCTCTGTACATGCCCAAACCAACATAATCTCTTTAACCTTATTGCCTCTGTTATAGTGGGTTTCTTAACCATTGCATAAATTTCTTTATGGGTTAACATTCTCCAATTTTCTGCATGGACCTTTGTCTTCCAGAAATAAGGGATTTTGCTTTCCTGATACTACATGGATACAGCCATATTTTAACTTTGGCGTTAACCCTTTCACACTGAAGGTCAACTGCAGTCAACATGCAGTCTATGTTCACAAATCGAAAGTCCACTACAGATCTCCCCAAGAACATGCTAAGAAATGGCAGCCATTTAAATTCTCATCTTTTTAACCTTTAAACAACCAGTTGTTATTAAATTTTTTGCTCATTGTTTATTAAAATCTTGACTATTACTTGCACAGAAAAAGATAAAATTATGAAATAAAAGGTGTTTTATGGAAAATAAAACTGACATTATGCAGTTTATCTTAAAAATGCAGTAAATTTCATTTTTGTATAAGTATACAAAATGAATTTGTAGGTGTGTTTTGTGTGTGTGTTCACATATGTGAATGTAAGTCATTTAAAGATTAAGATTACCACAGGCATTTAATTCTGGCACAAAAGGGTTGGTGATATTAGCACTAAACATGGAATCCTGGACATAACTCAAAAAACCTGTCTCATAGAATTTTAATCCTACATATCTGTTACTCTTCTTATTGTTCTTTCAGTGTTTTAAGTATGGCTTCTGTTAATTGTACAGTTGTAGAATATAACCTCAAAATTTCACATCATCACCACATTTGTAACTGTTGACTTACAAACAGTATTTGTTGCTTACTGTATAGATATGTTGAAGAGTGATCTCTGTACAAAATGTTTGCATTATCATTGTGGTGTTATTTGTCATTCTGTCAGATATAACCATAATATGTCACATATTCACTGCTTTTGTACTTGCTGACTTTCAAACAGTGTTTGTTACATACTGTTTATGTTTGTGTATAATCTTTCTCAGTACCCAGTTACATTTGTTCATTAGTTATCATCACACTGGAAGTTAAAGAAATGTTTGTCATGACTATCATGGGAGTGCAGTGAAACCTCCCTGTAACAGAACTGCAAGAGACCCCCCCACCCCCTCTTTTCTTTTTTTTTCCCCTTTCTTTTTTTCTTCCCCCAGCCAGTTTCCATTTAATAGAGGTACTTGGAAGTTTGGCCAGCCATTATGATACAGTTTCTTCACAAACATCACCAGCTTAACCACAGGCTTCATTAAACACAATTTGGCATCTCTTTTTGAACCTTTCTAATTATCCATTAGATGGTGCAAATTTGCTTTTCTTCACCTTTTTAGTCACTTTTTAGTCACTTTTATTCATACATGTGAAACAGGTTGTCATAGTAGACACAAAATAAATTCATAGTGTATTGGATTGCCTTGGCTACAGGCTGCCAAGCAAGGTAACGCTAACTTTGAGGGGTGGAAGATGATGATGGTGGGCTGTATGTTGCTGACATTGTTAGTATCTGTGGATTGTCTCTCAGATGGTTGTCCTGTATGATTTACGTGGAAAGTACAGTTACATGTGTCATCCCAGTTTAATGGGAAGAGCATTTGACTCCAGCAGCTCAGAATGCATTCGCAGAATGGTACACTGGGGCAGAAGCCAGCTCTAATGCTGAGCTGGAGTGACAGCTTCACAATGAAGCTTCAGTGATTTTGGGTGTGCACAATTTGTCAGTACCACAGGGCTTTTGATTCATCACATGGAATGAAGTTGACATTCCTACTGTGGACTGATGGAGTGATACAGCTGAGATAAGCCATGATTTAGGTTATTTAGTTGTTGTATGTGGCAGCACTGTTGTCACAATTTGCTTTATTTATAATTCTTAACAGTCTCATCCCACAGGATGATATGATATTTCTGCCCCAGTTTAACACTGTCATCAGTTGTAAGGCATAAGGGGACGTTATGGAACTAGAAACAGTCTTTGAAAAAAGTAGTTGTCAGAAGAAATGAAACATTTAAGGCAGTTTGGAACCTGCCATGCCTTTGGAAAGTCTGATGGATTGTGCCTGCAGCAATACCAACTGTAGGTTTGAACCAGGTGCTTGTTTGAGAATTTGAACCAGATGGTTCTGCCTCTGAAACTTGTTTATTGGTTTGAACCAGACTGTTCTACTTCCAAAACTTGTTTGGCAGTTTAAAAAAACCAAGTGATTGTGCTTTTGTTTTGGAACTTGTTGTACAGTTTGTACTAGCTGGTTCTCTCACTGAAACTTATTTGACGGTTTGAACCAGATGGTTCTAGCTGGTGCCATAACATGTTTGACAGGTGGTGTCCTCTGCAGGCAGTGTTCCACCTTCACACCACCAGGGAGGGGCAGGGGGGGGAGCTCTGCTAATGTCAACACAACCACATGCTGTGCCCCCCTCCAGCAGTCAGATTGCATATCAGATGGTGCAGACTGCTCAGGGGCTGGTGGCAGCTCCTGTCCATCTCCCTGCACAGGCACCTTCACCAGGCATCGTGCATGGGAGCACGCCTCTCTCTCAGATTGGGGCCAACCCCTGTCCTCCGCCCAGTGACACCAGTCTTATACACAGTGAGTAGAACACCTGTTCATGTGACGGACAACACAAGGGAGAGATCTGTTTGCCATTGTTGACTTTATTTGTAATTATAGAAGAGAGTGTCAAATGTCAGGAACTGATTACCGTCTGACATTGTATCATATCCCAGAAGACTGGAGTCCTCAACCACACTGCTGTGAAAGATAAATAGTGCCTTAATAAACATTGCATATTTTTTGTAAGATATATCATCATACATAATTCAGGATTTGAGAGTAAGAGACACTGATGTTGCTCCTGCTTCATAGGTTCTTTCTTTCATCATTTTGTTATTACAGATTGTAGGAAGTTAAAACTTAAAGCTTTGCAGCATCCTCCATTGGCATAATGTTCATACCAAGTTTCATGAAAATCTGTGTGCTGGTTTGATATTTGACACTGGGAGACACACTCACACAAAAAATACTGCAATAATAAAAGTGTGCCTTTTCTTTGTAGGAAAGATAATCTTCAATAGAAGGATCTTAAAGAGATAAGTGATGTAATACAAACGGGATGGAAGGGTGTGGCATGTGTCTTTTGTATATCAGGATGGAAACCAGTAGCAGGCTTTGTGAATGTGATAATGTATCTATAGGTTCTATATGGACAGGGACTTTATTATCTGTCAAGGATGATTCTCTTCCATGAAGTTCATGTGTTGGGTAATTTTTTGTCAAATACTGTCTTTCTCTGCCACTGGAAAGTCAAGTCAGAAATGTTTCTGCCATAATTTCTTAGCAGGCACAGATATTTCATGCTGTTCCCATACTATTTGTGCAGCCATTTGCTTTTCAGACAATCCTGTTTGGTACAACTCTTTTATTTCTGTATAAGTAGTTTGTCTGTCTTCACAGACAGCAGCAAGTGCTGAAGATATTATGGTTATACACTACGAGGAAGTGCATTGTGAGAAACTTATTTGTTGCTCTGTGAAGTATGCATTGGCATTTTTGATTTCGTGATCCATGATGTATAATTAAAAAAAAATCTAATCTGGCTGGAATGTGGCACTATATCTAGTACCGACAGCCTTGCACTACACAGTGGTAGAAAACGGTCTACAATCACATTACAGCAAACAGCCTTGAAACACTTAAAGTCACTTTTCATTAATCAACAGGTGTGTTTATCATGTAACACAGTTAACCCTTAGGCGACTAATGTCATATATATATATATATATATATATATATATATATATATATATATATATA
>Ga0268261_10001473_pt1 | contig 16220 bp, 15 predicted proteins | sample TergutNc150P1_FD_190353 | JGI IMG/M metagenome (GOLD analysis project Ga0268261, IMG submission 190353) | Nasutitermes corniger P1 segment gut microbial community from laboratory colony in Florida, USA - Nc150 P1 (SPAdes) (version 2) | ecosystem: Host-associated > Arthropoda: Insects >...
ATCTTGGGTTCGAATCCCACCGGGGGCATGGATATTTGTCTGTTGTGAGTGTCGTGTGTTGTCAGGTAGAGGTCTCTGCGACGAGCTGATCACTCATCCAGAAGAGTCCTACCGACTGTGCTGCGTCATTGTGTGTGATCTAGAAACATCAAGAATAGGTGCTCCATATATATATATGACATTAGTAGCCTAAGGGTTAAGATAGCTGTCACAGAACTCAATGTTACACACCATGTGATGTAAATGCCACTTCATGACATTCTTAGTAATATTCACGTAAGCAAAAAATTGCATACTGAAGATCAAAGCCTTGTGGGATGTGACGCTATGTCATTGGGCAAGTTGTTCCTAATGTTTCAAAAGATCATAACTCCTACATATTTACCATCACACAGTCTAAAATGACTGCTTGACCCTAAAGATGAAGACAACATAATCCTTCAAAATGTTCGGAGCTACTCGCCCAATGACACATCATATCCCATAAGGCTTGGCATGTTCAGCAACAAGCCTGTCCTGACCCTTACATCTCACAAGCTGTATACTTCCAATAAAACACACACACATATATCAGAAAATACAAGCACAATTAAAGCACTATATAGTGAAACTACCTGTAATGCGCAGTTCATAAGTCTGACAACTAAGTCAAACTGCTGGTGTTCCAACATTGCTTTGTTTCCAACCACATGTTGTGCTAACTCAGTACAAAGGGCAAGTCTTGCAGCTTTTGACTTCAACGCACGAAGAACAGCTGGAAATGTTTTCCGAGCATCTGATATCTTGTTCTCGAAGATACAGTTGATACAATTACGTAACACCTTAAAATAAAAATTAACTTGAAAAAACTAAACTAACAGTGAACATGAACTAACATACTCTCTGGTATCACAGCCCAGATTCAATGCCGGTAACAATGAAAATCATAGCAAGTCACCTTCATACCTTACTCTAGAAGGGAATGTATTCCAACTGAAAAAAGTGAGAATCCAATACAGCTTTGTCAAATAACCTACCTGGACTAGCCACACCATACATTTTTGCACTTCTATTAATGCCACGATTCTTAAGGAACAAAATGTTTCAAATACTAACAAGTAATTGATAATGGCAGGGTTGTTAACGGCCACAAAAGTTACCTCAAGTCGACGAGCTGAGTTGCTGACTACATGACGAGGGTCATGGATGCTAGAAATATGTGGCCCCATTGGAACAATGCGTGGTTGCACTGGCCTCATAGATGATAACCTGATAAAGAAAAATAATTAGTGTTCAATTCATTGCTTACCACAATGAAATTACAGACTTAAACAAGTAACTAGTTATTTGAAGGCCAGTCACATAAATGCAATCAATCATGAATACTGAGTGACACCAAATACTTCAAAGCATGACCATGTTTGTTCAAACAAAATTATTGAATTGCTTGACCATGTAGACAAAAAAACACCATTATCTTCCAAAATGTATGAAACTTGCCCTATGACATAGCATCACATCCCAGAAGACTTTATACCTTCAGCAGTACTGCTGTGAACCTCAGATCTCATGAATTATGATATTAAATTCCTAACTACGAAAAATAAGAAACAGTGGGTGTGAAGTGGCATAAAATCCTGAACACAAGTGAAAGTTGACATTCAACTCCCATTATACATTTCAGTCAATAATGCTGTGTGTCAACTTACATGTACATAACACCACATACTTCAGTATGGCAACACCATCATAAGGAATTTTAGCACAGCAAGATGGTAGAGTGATACCAACAGACATAGCATTACATATGTATATACTCATATACAATGTTGTAAAGTAACTGCAACATAAGGTGAACAATGAATTATATGAATCACAACATGATTTATATAATTCATTTTCAATGTAGATGGAGACACACATCAATAAATAAAAATACTATAAAACAATATTATTATCTGCATAAATATATTCATATACCATACTGTGAACAAATAAACTGTAAGTACGAATTACAGCTAGGAGAGGTGCAGACTGTACAAAAAGTATGAATAAATGCATTACACCTGTTCAAGTTAGCATGCTTTTTAAACTGACTGACTTTAATTTTCTACAACATGCACACTGTACAATTTGAAAGCAGCAGCAAAGCACAAACACACATATGGAAATATACAGTGGATTCCAGTCAATTGGGACACTCTCGGTCTAGAGCACTTTGTGCCAATTAAGTGGCTGTCCCAGTTATGCCAAGTTTTATGGGAAGACTTAAAAATGTATAAAACGAGAAATAAACTACCATTTACTGAGCAACAAAACTACTTCAAAGAATGCTGGAACAGATACAAATACATCGTATGTATGTATTTCTGTTAAAAATAATTACAATGTAGTACACATCAGTTCCAAACAGTTAATGATGTTGGAGGAATTTATCAATTATACCCTGCCATGTTTTCTCGATTAACTGCATCTGAATGAAATCAGCAGAGATATCTTGTGCAGATAAAGGACTGCCTTCCTGCAGGAAGTAGCATCATAATACAGCAGTACATTTCCCAGCATCCTGGTTACTCGTTCAATGTAAATCTCAAAGTTACCAGTCCTCAACAGTATACAGACTGAGGTGAAACTATACTCAGTTAGATAAAAGGTATACAGTGTTCACTAGATAAACCTACAAGGAAATAAACAAATTTCATACCAAAGATGTTTTTTTGACAAGAATACAGTCGCTCAACTATACAAAAAATTCCCAAATTTTCAAGAAGCTGATGGTTCATTGGCATGTTCACAACAGACACTACCTCCTACCATACCTGAATCCAGTGAATACAGCCCAAATACTCACACTTAATTTCTTTAATATCTGCTAACATTTTTCTCCCAGTTGTCAGTTGGATTACAAAACATAAACAATACAAATAAATTTTCTCAAGTTATTTCTTGCCTCAAATTCTAGTTATCACACATACCTTGTCTGGCATTTAGCAGACACAAAATACAGTTCAGAACTTAGTTTTACAGTGCCACTGTGTTTGTTCATCAGCTGAGTACAAAGGTCTGAATTTGGTGCACAAAAGACAGATTAAGGGTGAGAATTTATAATGTATGATAGGGCGGGTTGTATGACAGTTGAACGTCTGAAAGTCAAGGACCATCTGTACACAGAAATACTGTGTAGTGTCATGACATGTGCACAGAAATTCAGAGCAGTGTAACAATACTTGTGCAGAAATTAGGATACCCAATTATTTTAAACATTTTTTTGGGTATAAGAATGCTAGTCACAAGGTACAAAATCTCTCTATATCAAGGTTACACCGTATCAGAACAAAAATGTGTAAATATATATTTGGTTAAGATTCTTACCATGCTATATCACCAGCACTACCATGGCTAGCATGAAGAAGATAAAGAGCGGTACAGCACTTTCCATCCTCCTTTGCTAATCATTTACACTACTCATTAACAATACACATCACACAAATTCTTCAGGAAATCAAGATTAGAAACTATTTATTACAACAATAATAACTATATTCAGAAACAATTTAATCACATAACAAACATAAGTCTTGTAAAGTATCCCTAGGCCTCCACTCTCTAAACATCCTTAACTTTCTCAGCTAACCAGTCTTCTTCCAAATGAAGCAATGAATTTAGCACTACAATAGCAACAATCAAATTTATATATTATATCAAAGGTAACCTCCACTCTACTTCCAGATCATTGTCTGCCGGAAAGGTCCACACAGAAATGGATATCAAGAGTGTATACTACTGTAAGTGTACTATCACTGTGTTTCCCCTTACCTTGATTTGAGGTTGTTCTTGGCAAGTCCTTCATCTATAATCGCCTGCACTTGAGAAGCACTAATTGAAGGGAAAGGTAGCTGGTGAATACGTGAAAATGCTCCATCAGGTGGTTTCAAAATTTTCTGCACATATGGCTGAGGATTTGGATTTTCATTTGTATACAACTGCTGTGCAAGTTCCTAAAAATACGAAACAAAAAAAAAAAAGTAATTTTATTACAGTTCATTTTATCACTCCTTCTAGCAAAGTGTATACCTTCAGCACTTCTAACTGCTGCAGTGGGCTAATGAGATTACAGTAGCATCTGACAACCATCTGACACATTTCAACACGTTCTGTTTCAGGCATGCTGAATGGCGTAAAATCATACCTGCACATTTCCCGATACTTTCCAAATATCATGTACTGCAGACAATGCCTGATACACTGTCACAGTGACATGCTTTACATACTGCAAGTATTCTGCTACTTTATAACTTCTAAAACAACAGAGCAGTACACAAAATCTTAATAAAGAAAAACCTTACAAGTATAAAGTTTTGGTAGAATTATGTATCAAAATTTACAATCAGGTGAAACAAACACAAATTCACTTGGCAATGACAGTTAAAGAAAGTTGGTGCACACCTGTATGTGAACTAGTAGCATGCGTTGATCCTGAGCTTCAAGTCGGAGCAGATCACCTATATTACTGTACAATTCATCCCAGACATCACAGGGTCGCCAAGGTGGACCTCTCTCAGACACAAATCCAGTGAAGAACATACAGTCAAGAACACGCGTTGCAAAGTCACAATCCATCAGTGCTCGTTCACCAAGGAACGCAGCCTAAGGAAATGACAAGCTTTCCGTCATAAACAGTTTCAACATTTTATTTAAACTTTCACTCTGCTCAAATATTTCTAATCAACAACACATCACAATGATGAATCTTCTCATGGCAAATTGTTTGGAATATATACCTACCACATACAATAATACTGAGAGGACACAGGAACTCATTCCAAATGTTCTACAGCTGATGCAATGGTTTCGTAAATTCACTAATCTACATCCTCAAGCCCAACAGAAACCAGTGAACAGAGATGATATTTATAATTATGCCTATTGAAGCAAAATCTCTAGTTGGTGGAGGCTGAGTTCAGTGTTTCTGTTTACAAACCCTTCTTGCAGGAAGTGCTTAGAAGTGTGTGCTTTTCAAATAAAATGATTCATTACAAACTGAGATATAATCTTTTCAGTTTCCATTTTGGGTGATACACATCCAACACAGAATTTAAAGGCATACAGAAATATTCAAATCCTGGGAAAGTGGAAGTGTTGCCAGACACATTCTGGGTGGTGACAAAAGGACAGGTCTTATTGAGCATTCATACATACAAATATGGAAGACCAATGCTAAGGAAATGCAACAAACATTTTTGTATGGTAAATTTTAAAAATGACAGTATGTTGGACTACACAGCAAAAGTTGGTAAGAAAAATATACAAACTGGTAACTGAGGAATTGGAAGAATATAAAAGTAAGCAGCTGGCATGGTGTAACTGTGAGTGCAGTCTAGATTGTTACTGCTTTACCAACCAGTTAATTATATGTGATGTTAAGCAAGAAATGTAATGTAAAAATATGTTTTACATAATTCACATAAAACATAATTCCAGTCTTCCATAGTGAGTATGAACAGCTTTGTTCATGAATCTCACTAGAATGGACAGCCTAACAGTGTTCCCTTTGTTTTACCTCCTATCATTTCAATTGTGTCACAGTGACAATAACAAGAAGTTGTCTGATTACAAGGTGAGCCATTTCATATGCTACCCTACCAATACATACCTTTTCTCAAATTCCAGATGGTGCAACAAAAAGCATTAAGTCAGGTGCAGTCTATATGGAGTCATACTAAATGCAATTCTTCCATAACAGTATCTGAAAGTCTTCTTCACAAGACCCTGTGGTGGGAACTTGGTCTATGATGGAAAAGTGGAAGTTGGCAGTGTACAGAATTAACATGGATCTCTCTTCTAAATAATTTACAAACTTCATTTTCCAACAAGTCTTCAAAATTACTAGCATTCATTTCCAAGTGATAACACAAATCAATAATGTTATGGTACCGAGAAAAAACTAATTTTCCGGATTAATTCTGATATACAGAGTATACACTATGATGCAAAGTTACACATCACATCATAGTTCTGTAGAAAACATTAGCAAACATGTGTCTCGGACTATCAAGATCAAATCAAGGAAGATATCCCAGTCTTGATTACAATGGTGTTTTTCAGTCCCTAATGCGGATAATTTTCACATAACTATGAAGGTTACTGTCCTTTGGAATGTGACATGTAGTCTGATAACTGGTTACCAACTTCTCCAAGATATTTCCTGCCTCTACTTTCCCTCATGCCTCTAGTCTTAGGATCATCCACAACAGACTGCTGCAGCATAAGGGAATGTAACCCGGACATAAGGACTAGCCCAGACATTAAAACCTACCAAAGACACTACTGGGGAACTGTGACTATGTCAGTTAAAATGTCTTGTCTTCATGGAAGTGACTCTGTTCTTGAGTCATATAGCAGTAACTTAAGAGGACACGAGTTGAGTATTATTCGCAAATTCTCTGCAAGATGCAGAAATTCTTGAATTCTTTTATACTTAAATGTAAAGAAAAACACAACTGCCATTATTTTAGATCTCAAATTCAGGGCAGCAGTACACACTGAACAAGAAATATCTTATAGAGTGAGAACTGTAAATTCACAAATCATTGTGGACGAGGAGTCTGAACCACAGCCCGTGGCGTCACATTCATTATGGTGCAATTCAAAGACTTTAGACAGAAAGCATGTCTCTCAGACAACAAATTGCTATATAAGAAGTTTACAAGATATCTACAGAACCTGCTATTTCTCACAACAGGCCTCCACCCATGTCATGGCAGAAGAATAACAAACATTTCTCTTCGTTCTTGATTTTAAGCTCTTAGTTGGCTCCACAAGCAAGAGATTTAGGGATACCAGCAACCCTACGGGCAATGCTACCCCACTTACACAGGACAGTACAGCACATAAAACAGCTCTTATTTCTACAAGAATAACTTTCAGGTTAACTTGGTGGGAATATGTACATACAGGATGAACTTGAAGGGTGTATGCTGGATTCATATGCTGGGTGTGCTCTGTGTTTTGTGGAAGCAATCCCACGAATAAAACCCTACGATAGAAACCCCTTGGCAGACATGTTTTATTTGGGGGTCATCTTAGAGTTGTCTTGCATTTCCAGAACAAGAAAAATGCACAGTTACTTCATGCAGGACAATGGCACAGCCCACACAACAAAATTCTCAATGACTGCCATAGAGATGTATTCAACAAACAGCTGACAATTCACATAATGTGGCCTATTAGATTTTTAGGTTTCAGTTACAGTTTGTGGGGGGACAATGGAAGATTAGAGTTTATGTAAACATTTCACATTCTCTCCTACAAAAGAATGACAATATTCAAAGAAAAATTGTCAGTATTTTAGGACAAGACTGCCTTCAGGTGTCAATAAATGCTTTCAGGTGGAGCAAGCCATCCTTAAAAGCTGAAGGTTGGCACTTTGAGATTGTTCGATTAAATACGGTGGGTTGACCTGCAGTGCAAAAACAGACTCTAAAATTCCTGGTATATGCAGGCTTGTATGTGACAAAATTTTTGCAACAGCTGCACATACAGACAGAAAGACTAAACATACACTTTGTGCTGCATATGATGGGCCTTTCCAGGAGACAATATCAGGAAACCTTTCTGCCAAACCCACACCTTAGCTTCAGTGGAAATTCACATTACTATAAGTCTACTGTTGGTATATGCCTAAAACAACAGCAATAATAATGAAATTACATTAATTAAAACCAGGGCTAACACTGTCATAGACTTAAATGTATCGCTTGGATTTGAACACAAAGACACAAACACAAAAACTTCTACCCTAAATTTTCTGAATCACAACAGAATAGAAACCTCCAACCAGAAGGGAAAGTATTTATTCATATGTTAGGTTTCTAGTAGGAATAGAACTCTGTTCTTTTATTTATGAGATAACAATTGTGAATTATATGCCTGATATAACTCATGACAAAGCTGCAATAAAAATAAGACCTAGACTGACAAAAGCAGAAATTCAGTCTCTATTCCTTATTGTCACACCTACGTCATACGGAAACTTCTCCAGCACAAGTGACAGAAACATGTGTCCAGCCGTGACTTACATTCCCACATACTGTGTCAAGCAATGCTAGAAGTGTGGATAATACAAAAACTAGCCAGTGCTGCTAGCAGAACTACCTCACACACCTTTAAATTCTCTGTTTACTGATTTCACATTATCCATTCCATGCAGTACAATTCAATTACTATAATTTAAGCCAAAATATGCAAACAAGTATATTAGATATACAATAATATTATAAAAGTCACTAAATCCTACATCTTTCAAGCCTTACTACCCCATCATCAGGGGGTTAAAATACAGACAGCTCGTGCTTTACAACAGGGTTCTGAACCTGGAAAAACTGTCTCAAAACAAATCGGTGTAAAGTAAACCTAATCATATAACATAAGTCAATGGGAAGTCAATGAATTATGTTCCAGTCCACTCTCAAAATGGATGTAAGTAATATAATAGGTATTATCACATTTAAAGCTCTTAAATAAACACTATGAATGTAACAACACCATTTTATGAATATAAATCAATTAAATGTAATACAAAATAACAAAACTTCATTGAATGAAATAAATCAATTAAAATTTGTACCTCTACTTTGATATGTTTGAAGCCCAGACTGAATGTTTTTTAAGTGCTACTGTAAGAGCCTTGTTTGACTGTGGCATCATGCAAAGATTCTACTTCTCTGATAAAGTCCCTGGTTGAGGATCTTGCCTTTTTTTTTTTTTAAACTTTTTAGCTACATTTTCACATTCACCTGGCTTCACTGCACTTCTCTTTCTGAACATGGTGGCTCTTATTTTAGTAATATAATCAACCTCATCCCTGATTGGCTTAGGTGGTAGATGGGGATAGCTTTCATTGGCTGCACTGTTTGTTTACATCACATCTGGTATTTACAGTTACACATTTTTTAACATTTTTACAGTTGTTTCATATTTTTAGTCTTCTGTTTTCAAAATCGTCATTATGGTGAATTGCCGCAATACAAACCGTCGCAAACTGAGGGCTACCTGTAACTGTATAATACAATTGCTTAATATACTGGTCTCTTGCATGTAGAAAACTACTGGGAATTCTTCAGTGTAGAATATGCATAGCAGACTGAACTGTGCACTGAAAATTAAATTTAAATTAAGCAATGTGAAAATATATAAATTTTAAAAATTATAAAAAGTATACAATATTTGGTCATTACAATTATTACATGTATGAAGGAGAATATAGACCATGTTAATTGTAGTAATTGTAAATGACTTAATATTGTATATATTTTATAATTTTTAAAATATATATAGTTATATATTTCTAAATTTATATCTACTTTTCAGTGCACAATTCTGTCCACTATACATACTCTACACTGAAGAATTTTTAGTAGCTCTTCTGCATGCAAGAGACCAATATATCAAGCAATTCCGTTATACAATTATTGTACTCCCTGACGATGGGCCAGTAAGTCCTGAAACATTTAGGACCAAGTGGTTTTTACAATATTATTGTAAATTTAATAAAACTGTGTGTATTAGTTGGTTTAAATTACAGTAATTTCTGTTTACAGTAACATAATTTTCTATAGAAATAAGTTTCTTCAAAAGTGTTCACTTAGACTGTAGTCACACTTCACACCTTAACGATTGGAAGTCCCCGCAACCCCCCAGCTCCTACAGCATGTTGTTGTAAGAAAATAAAAGAAAACAGCAACTTATTTAAATGCACATTCAAATACCTTATGAAAGGTAATGACGGGTCGAGGGTGAATACGTATGATGGTCAAACAGCTCCGATAACCCTGTAGAAGTTGAGCAAATGTTCTCATAAATACAGAACGAATCTCTTTGTCCAGCATTGCAGGTTGAATAGCACGTACAGCTGGGGGTGGAAAGGCATGGTCTGCGCAACACAGCTCTGGCTGCAGAACAAGACTCAGTGACTCTTGCATGTGACTCAACAGAGGCTCAGGAAGAAGGGGTAATGAGACACCATCAGGCACTGTAATGGAACCACCATCGAGATCTGCAATGATCACATCCATCTGCAACACACAAACAACAAACTTTTACTGAAATAAACTGGTCACTATAATTAAGCATACACACATACATGCATTGTTAGTGTGTTGTACGGTGTACAGGCACAATAAGTGAAGAACAGTGGTGCAAATGAACATATATGATGAACAAGATGGATGGCTTAACATACTTGTTGAGAAAATCAATTCTACATCAGCTGCTCTTTCAACAGGCGTCATTCCTGGTGTCCATTAACACTCTCCCTCAGAGTACTGTTCTTGGATTCCCAATCCATTTTTTAAATGCCTGTTAGTAGCCTCCACCAAATCTGTTTCAAAATACACTGCGAAGTTCATGCAAATATATATGGCGAACATTCACAAGTGGGAACAAAAGGAAATTTAATTATGTCAAAGGAGATCAATATGTACACTTCAACACCACTGTTACAGTAGCAGTAAACTGTCTACACTGGTAAATAATGTCTACTTATAAGCTGCCATTTGTCAGCCAAGCACAAATGATAATTCAGAACAGGGGGTGAGGGGAAGGCTTACATCATAAGGTGGCAAATGTGAAAATTATGTTCTGAAGTTCTCGGCACACTACTGTCTTGCACCACCCCTTCTGTGTCACCTTCATAAGTATGGTAATTAAGGGTTGACTGATTCAGTGTATTCCTGTCAAAGTACCATCCAGATTTTATGTCTTTATGAGGCCAACCTACAACTGGAATAAAATCCAGGACAGTGTAAAATATGGGAAAACATGGCTCTTATGAGCATTTGCCCGAGATCCTATAAAATGCATAAAATCATGGAAAATGTAAAATTTGGGAATGTAAAACCTGGGTTTTTTTTGTATTTGTTATTTGTGCAAACAATGGGTGGGGAATCACTGAAAGCACAGTTAAAAAAGTTCCAGTGTAATACTACATAAATAAAAAAGTGCGTATGACTACAACCACTTTGAAGTTTTTAAGGACACTGGACATCTCCAACGGTGTACAAGGTAAAAACATTTTGATGTTCACTCATCCTCAAAATACACCACTTCTACAGAATGCAGAAGATGACTTCCACAAGGGCTGGACATGGCTAAATGCAGATGTCAACCAATCATTACATATCGTGAGACCAGGGCACAGGTAGCATTTCCAGCCCTGAGAAGGTGTTCCGTTGATGGTGATGTTGGTACTAGTAGTGTGAAAGAGTAAGAAGAAAAACATGACCCTGAACCATTGCCAAGCTTTATCAAAGCCCAAACTGCTGATATAACTGTTACATCATTATTTTAGAATCACAGCAATGGTCAGCATGATAAACAGAACATTCTGAACTTCGAACTACCACTGTTTCACCTGAAACAAAGGGTTTCAACCATGCAGTAGTCAATTACAGGTATAGAAACACAAGCAATTTGCACATATGTATAACAGCAATCTTGTGTATACGTGGGTGGTCTGAAAAGTGCTCGGCCTTGACCATAGATGGCAATACTATTGGCAAGATTTTTTCCCCCTAAGTTGGTACATCTGTCATAAGCATCCATGTGAAATTGCAAGTCATTCTATCAAGTAGTTTGTTTTATACAGCTGTCTGAAACAGGAGTGTTGTCTGTATCCCTTAAAATGGATAAAACTGAGTATCGTGTGATTATAAAATTCTTTGTGAAAGAAGGTTTAACACCAAATGAAATTCATTAGAAGTTCATAAAAGTTTATGGGGACTCTTCTTCGTTTTCAACATTTAAAAAATGGGCTGCCGAGTTTAAACGTGGCCGTACCAGCCTTGAAGTTGATCCACGTGAAGGATGTCCAAAAAAGTGCAACTACACCAGAAATAATTGAACAAGTGCACAATATGGTATTGGATGACCGGCGGATGAAAGTGCGTAAAATTGCTGAGACTATAGGCATTTCAAAAGACGCGTAGAATATATTTTGCAAGAAGAATTGAATATAAAAAGCTTTGTGCAAGATGGGTACTGCGCTTGCTAACAGCAGATCAAAAACGCACTCGCATGAAAATATCTGAACAGTGCTTGGAGTGTTTAAACAAAAATTAAACTGATTTTGTTTGTCAATTCACTACTATGGATGAGACTTGGATTCACCATTACACACCAGAATCCAAACAGCAGTCAAAACAGTGGACAGAAGCCGGCTGTTCAGTGCCAAAGAAGACAAGTTCGGTTCCATCACCAGGAAAGGTCATGGCATCGGTGTTTTGGGATGCTGAAGGCATTTTGTTTATTGATTATCTTGAAAAGGGTAGGACAATAACCGGGAAATATTATTCTAATGTTTTAACCAGACTAGACGAAAAAATTTGTGAGAAAAGATCCGGTTTGCAAAACATAAATAAATAAATAAATAATCTTTCATCAGGACAATGCACCTGCCCATGACAATGTTTTGGCAATGGGAAAATTAAGGGATCTGCACTATGAATTGTTGGAATATCCACCCTATTCCCCATATTTGGCTCCCTCTGACTTCTGTCTCTTCCCAAAACTCAAACTCTTCCTCGCTGGTCAGCGTTTTTCTTCGAATCAGGAGGCGATTGCAGCTGTAGAGGGGTATTTTGCAGATCTTACTACAGGGATGGGATAATGGTGCTGGAGTATCACTGGAATAAATGTATTAGTCTTAAGGGAGATTATGTTAATAAATAAAAATAATTTTGAGATTATAAATTAGTTTTTTCATTGTTAGGCCGAGAACTTTTCAGACCACCCACGTACTTAATATTTTTGTACGTTTAAGCGTAAAATATATAACTTTCATTTTGTGTTGTTTTCTCATATTTTTGCATGCTTAATGCTACCCTGCAATCGTTGTTTTCCTCCATTTATCATTTTTTTTTTCACAGTCCCTCAAGAAAGATGGGTAGAGATTTCACACAGTTTTTCAGGTACTGCTATAAAAAGCCCAGACAGCACAGCATTTTCACGAACACAGTTCTCTATACATGTATACAACATACAGCTCTGTTGACACCATTACAGCACCCAATGAAACAAGTGCAGGGGAGGGGGAGTTTCTACACAGTTCTGGCAGAGTTACAGAACTGAAGTGGCTAAGGAAAGAACATAATGTTGTGGCCTTTCATACAGAATACAGCCATTTCTTCCCACTCAGCTACTCTTTTTGGACTGCTTTACCCTGAAGATGAACAGCCTACAATCCTCAAAATGTCAACAAATGTTCACAAACCAACAAAGTGTAACATCACCCAGGGTTTCAGTAAAGGATTTCCAGGGAATGTTATTCTGTTGCTTCAAAGATGCTCAACCAACCTCTGGCCCTACGAGCAGAACCAACCACTAACCTTTCAACAGGTGTTAGTCAATTAACCATGTCTTACCCTCAAGCTATGGATTTCAGTAATTGCTATACAACCAACTACCTCTTGCTGTCAACAATATGTATTCAAATAGCTGCTCATCAACCAACCATGTCTTACCTGAAACTGCTGGTCAATCAGTCAAGCTACCCCTGGCAACATGTATTTAAATAAGTGCTGGTCAACCAAACATGCCATCACCCTGAAACTAAGGTATATAACTATCTGTGGGTCAAACAAATATGCCTTCACACTCATATATTTATGTAATTGCTGGTGAATTAACCATGTTACCCCTGACACTATAAATTTCAACAACAGGTTCTTACATGCTGGAGAAGTCTCCTCTACTGGCTTCAAAGTGATAGAAGCATCAGCACTAGTCATTACACTTACCAGCTCAGAAACTTCAGCTTTAAGAGAAGAATGAACACCCATGATGAAAGGGGTGGGCGTAGAAAGGACTTCAACCAATGCAGCAGGTAGCAGTGGAATGTACACATGGGTATAACGGAAGGGATACATGAGGGCTGTTAGAGCCCGGCATCCCTCTGTGAGGCGTGTGTAACTCTTTGAGTGAAACAGGATCTTGTGTTCAGTCATAATAGCACAAAACAATACAAGCACATTGCGTATACCTGAAAACATAAACAACTCACATCAATTGTAAAATATACATATACCAATACACTGCCATGCTGCATATTGCTGTACTGCAATCATGGACTGGGTTATGGTAAAAGTAATTCACTACATAATATTGTTCCCAGATACCCCAAACCTTCCCATCTACCCTTCACCTTCACCCATGTTCCAAGGAATGTGAAACCATACTTTCTTTCTCATAACCTTCTCACGCAACACATACCTAAACTGTGTCTCAGCCTGTGATTCAACATTATGCTCAGGTGACAGGAGCTTACAATGAGTTTCCTGTATGGTTGTCAGTAAGAAACATTTGGAGTTTTGTTCTATTATCATGTACAATGACCAGTAATTTAGCAGTTTATTACATTTATATAGTGTTTTAAAGCATGGAGTGAAGGCCATACCTTTATTAGTACTGAGCAGTCTTTCTTCTGAGAGATACTGTAATACAGGAAGTCATGATTTATTTATTTACTCTTCCAATAAAATTGTTATACTTGTTCTCTTAACTTACTCTGGTATGGAATTACATGTGTTGTTAGTCACCCTGAACACCTTCTAGGAATACCTGAGGTTATTTTGGAATTTGGTAGGATTCACAACATCAGTGATGCAGCATTTCAATAGTGCACTATCACAGTCCAGTTGGGCATATGGAAATATGTACAATCACCTGCCCTGTTTAAAATGGTATTTTTACAATCCTTATTTCAGCCAACAAACATTAAGTCACATTATGTAACATAGAAGGAAACATTCTACGTACAGTGTCCCACTCTATGCAGAACACACACGACTAGTTTATCAGCTGTGTTGACTCACTTCATGCTAGTTTCATCACCACACACTCCACTACACAACATTAACTAAAGGCTTATTCACAAAAATACATGGGTCACTCCCCAAGTCATGGCAACTATTTTTTTTTCCCAAACATATGGTAACATGGTAAATGGAGTAGGCCTATATAAGTTTCAAAGCACATGGCATGTAATTGCAAATGCTACCATCATACTGAGTACATGTATAAGAGTGCACAGGTTTTTTATGTACTAACTTCATTGCATTGGCCATCTTAATCTAAAATGGAATTGTGTAAAGTGGAAGAGCACTTGTATGTGAAAACAGCAAGCTGCCAGGGTAGAAATGCATGGAAGTTCCAAGCAGGTCTACAGGAAGCAATGGGTAAACACAAAAACCCGTACTGTACGGTTGCAAGGCATTCAAATGTGGCAGTGTGTCAACTGCCGACATGCACGGCAATGGACGTTGCTGCATGTCAGTGGCTGTAAGTGAAAAGTGCATGGACAAAGACAGGTGTTAGACTATGAAGAAATCAGCTGAGCATACTTGCTAGGGTGAAGCATGGCAGGGTTCATACCCAGGAGCCAAGAAGGCTAAGTGAGAATCCTAAAAATGGCTAATCAGGCTCTGGTAAGGGCAGGAGTAAACCCTCAACAAATACTACAGGCCAATACGCCTCATAACCAAAATTTTAGATGATCAGAGGTAAACAGAGAGCAATCAGAATGCATTATTATAGCTAGAATCGGAGAGTACACAAGACAGTGGATTCTGGTACCTGGAACATCACAAGTCTCATAGGGAAGGGAACTCACCTGATTAATGAAATGAAGAAAATGGAAGTTAAATATATGGCTATAACAGAGACTAAAACGGAAGGTCAAAGATGAGAAATCCTAGAAGACGGATTCATTCTGCTGCAGAGTGGAGTACCTAAGACCCTAAGAGTCAAAGCAGGAGTAGGTTGCCTTATACATAATGGAATTTTAAATTCAATTGTAGGATGGAAATGTATTCATGAAAGACTAATGGCAGTCAGTATTAGAGATGGTCAGCCTCATCATTGCTTATAAACTTAACAAAGGTGAAAATGTCAAACATGAAGAAAAGTTTTATGTTCAACTTCAACATCCTAGATAGTAACATAGGAATGATAGTTATTATTTTTGATCTGAATGCAAGCGTTCGCAATAAACTGGACGTAACAATATATCATTCGCAAACATGGAGAATACATCTGGTCAGACAATGGCAATAGAGTGACATACTTTTGCACTGCAAATAATTGAACTGTTGCAAACACAATATTTCTGTGCAAGAAAATATATATGTACACTAGAAGAACCTTCAAAGAATGTGAACTCATTAACTGAATATACTATAATGGGGGGG